>Ga0187892_10000095_pt1 | contig 201910 bp, 163 predicted proteins | sample MA1701073metaG_FD_139345 | JGI IMG/M metagenome (GOLD analysis project Ga0187892, IMG submission 139345) | Bio-ooze microbial communities from a basaltic lava cave in the Kipuka Kanohina Cave System on the Island of Hawaii, USA - MA170107-3 metaG ... | reverse complement strand
TGATTCCGGACCAGACCCGAACGCACTGAGGGAGGAACACAACCTGCACACCATGGGCTGCTTCGAGAACGACGTGAAGATGGCGTACCGGTCCTGACCGGCGCGAGGGAAAGCCGATAACAACGCTGGCCCGCCGAGGTCGGTTGCAACGATTGGCTCCCCGCGCGCGACTCTCCATCTTGGCCCGGAGCCCTGGGGCTCCCTCGACGAGGCCGGAGATACGACTGCAGTCGGTCCGTTCGCCGTCAGCACCGTTCACGAGGAGGCCTTGCGGGAGGAGTCCAGATAGGCCATGTTAGACGCCAACCCCGACTCACTCGACTTCGAAGTCACCACGAAAACCAGCCCCCAACATTCTTAGTATCGTTGCCGCAGGCAGTGGAGCGTTTTCGAAGGACAGGTGCGCGGTCACCCAGTGCCCATCTCTCTGACGGACAGTCCAGTAGTCTGATCTCCAGGGATTCGGAACACCTTGAGGCGGCGAAGTCAGGCGAGCCTCGTATCGCAGGATCCCGTGGTCGTCCGCTTCCAGGAACTCGGCGCCACGAATGGTGATGCGCCTCGATGCCTCAAGATCGGACAGCACGGCGCCCAGTCGATCACGTTCAGTCTCTCCCTGGCGTCGAGGTTCCACCACAATCGACACAACGTATTGATCATCTTGAGCTCGGAGGGGTAGCTCTCGGCTCGTCTCGAATACCCACGACTCCGAATACGGAAGCATGAGGAAGAAGCCATGGTGGATGCTGGAGACTGACAGATCGTCCTTTTCTTCATCGGGCAGGATCGTGAGACCTGTGGTCTTCTCCCAGAGCTGCTTGCCCTTGAACTTCAGTTTCTTGGTGGCTGCCTCGAGATCGCTGCTAAGACAGAAAGCGACTCCGAGAACCACAAGGAGTCGCGCGCTTGAGGCGAGTCTTGGGAAGCCCATGGCTCTTATGTGCGTCAACGTTGTGCGTAACCCGCGGGGCGGACGGGCGCGGGCCTTGCACACGCAAGGCCCGTGACCTGACGGACCGGCGGGTTCACGCACGTGTTAGGCAGCAGGCCGACACGACAAGATGACCCATCCCTTGTTGGCCCGTTCGATGCATTGTCGCTGCTCGGTTCCGTCCTCGGCTCTCCTGACGACGATCACGTTTGTCGGGCTCAGCCAACCGTAGCCGTATCCCTTCGTTGCCTCCCCCAGTTCGCCTTCCCACACCAGCGAGAGGTAGGCGCCAGATTGCAATACCTTGACGCGAAGCGCTCGCTGTTCCGAGTCGAGCGGGGCGACCGTAACGACGTACTCGCCGTCCGGCGAAAAGGACGGGTATTCTTCTAACTCGAACTGGGACCCGGTGCGCGGCTCGATCAGCATGTAACCGCCGTCCTCGTAATACTGCACATGGACGAGGTGGTGCCCGCTTGAAAGCCGGTCGACGTAGGTGTACTTCGCTCCGCGATCGCCAGGCTCATCGGCTAACTTCAAGACCGCCCCGCTCTTGAGTGTGATCCGGAGGACTGTCCCATCTCGACAAACGCCCACGGATGTCGAACGGAGACGTTGGGTCTCTACCGCAAGGGCGCACTGATAGCTGTTCACCATACCGTCACAGGTGCCCACCGGGGCTGCCTTCGCAACGTGCCTCCAGCTCCCGACTGGAACATCGAGCTCGCTCGCAGTCGCCGCGAGAAGTAGGAGGAGCAGGATCATGACTTTACCTTTTCTCCTACAGGTCGATCCTGATGCCTAGACAGTATGACTTCCGGCCCTTGAGACGGCTGACCCCGGCCGTACCGCGGGTTGGCCCAGAGAGGGTCAGAGCCGCATGCTGGGTCGTCGGCCAGCAACATTCTCCGGAAGTCAGCCATGAGCAAGAGTACTACGCTTTTCGTCGGTCTGGACGTGCACAAGGACTCGATCAGCGTGGCCCACGCCGAGGCCGGACGCTCGGACCCGCCCCAGTTCGTCGGGCTGATCGGAACCCGACAGTGCGACATCGACAAGCTGATCCGCAGGCTGCAGAGCAAGGCCGCGCGGCTGGTCGTGGCCTACGAGGCCGGCCCGTGAGGACGAGGCCATCCGCGACCTGTGCCGAGCCCGCGACGCGGCACGGGTCACACTGAAGGCCGCCGCTCGCTCTGTGTCATGCCTGGCACACACGCTCCCCCGCGCCGGACGCCGGGCGCGTCGCCCGCCGCTCAGTCAGGATCCGGCGCGGAGCCGACGGGTTCCGTCCGGGACTGCCGGATCCACGTGTAGAGCTCGGCGATCATCAGTCCGGCGCAGATCAGCAGCAACCCGTAGCTACCGAAGTACCCGCCTCGGGGGACGTCGAGCAGAGTCAGGCTCACGAACTGCATCGAGCCGATCCAGGCCAGGATCGCAACGAGCAGGGCCATGGAACGCCATTCCTTGCGGTAGGCCGGCACGAGGGCGATGGCGGAGATCAGCCACATCTGCCAGTAGTAGCGGTTCGACACGAGAAGCAGGAATACGGCCAGCGGGCCCAAGGCCAAGGCGAAGCGCGGCGGGTTTCGGCAGGCGACGAAGACCAATCCGCCCAGCAGGGTCAACTGCGTCACGAGGAAGGCCCCGCGCACCTGCCCGATGAACACGCTCGGCTGAACGGCCGCGAGGCGGTCGGGCAGCGGATGCCAGGCGCCGCCGGGCATGTGGTAGACCTGCAGGAACAGATCCCGCAGGGAATGATTGCGCATGTAGTACTTCTCGTGGAGCGTCGCCAGCATGCGTCGCGCGTAGTCCGGCCACAGCGCGAAGTCGCCGAAGAACGCCGCCGACAGCAGGACGAAGAGCGCGAGACCGCCCAGAGCGAAGACGACGTATCGCAGCTGGTCTGGATCCGGACGCCGGCGCCGGACGGTCTCGACCGCGATGCGTAACCCGAGGGGCAAGACCATGACCGCCGCCAGGAGCTTCGAGGCCACCGCGTAGCCGAGGAAGACGCCGGCCGTGCGGAACTGGCGTTTCTCGAACAGGCAGACGCTGACGCCCAGGGCGACGAGCCAGTCCATGCGCAGGATCGACCCGTTGAGATAGGTAAAAACCAGCGGGACCGTGAAGCTGCAGACCATGGCCAGGCCGGCCACCCGTGGCCCGAGAGTCAGCCCGACCGCGGCGAACAGCAGCGCGAGCAGTGCCAGGTCGAGAAACCCCAGCCAGGCCTGCGTCTTGCTCGTCAGAGGAAGGAACCTGGTGAACAGCCCAGCCGTCATGGCCCAGGCCGGAGAACCCGTGTTGCCGTGATCGTCCAGGTACTTCGGTTTCCAGAGTCGTCTTGCGTCCTGCTGGAAAGCGAGCCAGCGCCGGGGGGTGAACCGGCCGCGGATCTCGGCCTCCCGCTGCGGCGAGATGGGCAGTGTTTTCCAGGCGAAGGTCAGCGGGTCGCGGTAGCGGAGGTCGCCGCCGCGCAGCTGGCTCGCCTCGCCGCTGGCCAGAATCACGGCCTCGTAGATCGCGTCGTAGCGCAGCTCGGGCAGGTACTTCGAGCCGAGCCAGAAGTGGAACTGCTCGTGCTCGTGGACCGTGACGCCCCGGCCGCGGAAGGCGCCGAAGTTGATGAAGCAGGCGGCGCTCAGCAGGCCGAGCAGCACGAAGCTGGCGCTGACGCGCCCGCGCTTCGCCGCCGAGCCCTCGAGCGAGAAGGACGCCAGCACCAGCACCAGCGCGGCCACGACGACGATCAGCTCGGGCACGTTTTCGAGAGACTTACCCACGGTCCGGCCCCTTCGCGCCACCACTCCGGAGCCTGGCCGGGCCCCGCGACTCTCTGCGCCGGCGCGGCGGGGCCTCCGCCGGGGCATGGGCCCGTGCGCCTGGGCGGCCCAGACTACCACGCGGCTCGCGGGCCGGGTCGCGCTGGGAGCGCCGACCGGCGCGGGGCGCCGGGCGAAATCGCCCCTTGACAGGCGGCGTACTTTACTCTAGATTCTAGAGTGCTCTGGAACGACGGCCCGGCGTCCGGGCCGCTGCGGCGCGGAGCAAAGGAGCGGGACGATGAAGGCGGCTTGCGTGATGGCGGCGGTGATGCTGGCGGGGCTGGCCCAATCGGGCAGCACGGTGGGCCTGCCGTCTGGAACCTATGCCGGGACGGCGAGCTGGCGCGGGCCGGCAGATAGCGTCGGGTCGTACAAGGTCGAGCGGACGTTCTCGGGGAACACCCTGACGGCGCACTTCGCCTGGACGGACACCCAGGCCCGGGAGGAGCGGCACTCCGTCACGTTCGCGCCCAAGGCGAACGAGCCGGGGTTCGACGTGCTCGACGAGCAGGGCGGGGTCGTCGGCCGCGGGCACTGCTACGATGACGCCTGCGCGTATCGTGCCACGTTCGGGCCCGTCAGCGTCGAAGAGTCGTGGCGCTGGTCGCGGAACGAGCTGACGGTGCTCGGGGCGAAGTCGGGCCCCGGCTTCTCCGTGGTGTGGAAGGAATCGCTGCAGTCCCGATGAGGCCACGCCGGGGTCCTTCGCCCCGGCGACTCTCCGAGGTGCGAGCATGACGAACGACCGACAGACTCGCGACGATCTGAGCTACGTCCGCTCCGTCGTGACCCGGGCCGATGGCGTGAGCAACCCGGCTTCGATCTACTTCCTCTGGGCGGCGATCTCTTTCTTCGGTTACGCGATCATCGACTTCGAGCCGCAGAAGACCGGCTTCTACTGGATGGTCGCCGGCCCGTTGGGGGGCGTGCTGAGCGGCATCCTCGGCGCACGCGCCGCGCGCCGCGAGGGGCAGATCTCGAGCGGGGACGGCCGGGTCGAGATGCTCCACTGGACCGGCCTGATGCTCGCGGTCCTGCTGCTCGTACCCCTCGCGGCCACGGGGCGGATCGCGACCGCCGAACTGCCACGCATCATCCTGCTGTTGGTCGCGCTGGCCTACTGGTCGGCCGGGCTGCGCGAGGACCGACGGATGCTGCCGGTGGCCATCGTGATGGCCGGCCTCTACCTCCTGACCGTCTTCGCCGGCGACCTGCCCTACCTATGGACGATCACGGCGGCGGGGCTCGCCGCGAGCCTGGCCGTCGCGGGCGCGCTTGCCGCGGCGCGGGCGCGCCGCGCGCCCCGGTGAGTTCGGCGAGTGAAGCCCGATCTGGAGCGGCTGGACCGGGTGCTGGAGCACCGCGTGCGCCTCGCGGTCTGCGTCCTGTTGACCCGCTACGAGCGCCTGTCGTTCTCGAAGCTGAAGGAGCTGACCGCCGAGACCGACGGCAACCTGGGGGCCAACCTGAGGAAGCTCGAGGACGAGGGGTACCTCTCCGTCGCCAAGGCCTTCGTCGAGCGCAAGCCGGTGAGCTGGTATGCGATCACGGCGGCCGGCCGCCGCGCGCTGAAGAGCCACCTCGACGGGCTGAACCGCCTGATCGCCCAGGCCGGCAAGCCGGCCCGCGACTGAGCCTGCCCTACGGCCGCGGGCGATCGGGGCCACGAGTGCTGGCGGCTAGGCCGCTGCCGAAGCGGCCTGGGCCGCGCGCTCGGCGATAGCGGGGGCCAGCAGGCGCAGCACGGCCAGCGGCAGCGAACTCGTGAACGAGTAGTCCGCGGCGTCGGGACCGGCGACCGAAGCCGTGACGATGCCGTAGTATCGATCGCCGACGTAGAACACGAACGCCGCGGTGCGGCTGACCGCTCGCGAATCGAGCAGTTGGCCGTTCTTGGCGAAGGTATCGTGCCGGTTGTCCCCCGATCCGGTCTTCCCGCCCACGACGAGCTTGCTCCCGTCCGAGAGCTCGAACGCGTCCTTGACACGCCGGGCGGTCCCGCCTTCGGCGACCCCGGCCAGCGTGCGACGGACCGCGCGAGCCACGGCGGCGGCGAGCACGCGCTCGCCCGCCGGACGCTCCGCGCTCAAGGCGGCGTAGTAGGGGGTCCCGGGGGCCAAGCGAATCTCGTCGATCAGCGTCGCGGGACGGCGCACGCCGTCGTTGACGATCACGCCCATCAGGTCGGCGAGCGCCGCAGGACGGTCCGCGGAACTGCCGATGGCCGAGGCGTAGGAGGGCACCATGCGCTCGAAGGGGAAGCCCAGACGCTGCCAGTGCGCGGTCATCCGATCGAAGGCATCCCGCTCGAAGCGCTCCCTGAGCCGCGTCTCCTGGGCCCGCCGGTTCTTGGTCTTGAACAGCCAGGCCGAAGCGTCGCGGCGGGCTTCGTCGCTTTGCGAGAGCAACTCGTCCCACGAGGTGCCCGGCGCGGCGAACAGCCGGCCGGCGCACCAGACGTCGAGCGGATGGCGGTCCAACAGCCAACCGTAGTCGGACCCGGCGAGCCGCCGGCCGCCGTAGGCGCGGGCCAACCCGGGGGCCTGGGCCTCGGCTGCGCGGCCGGCGTAGCGGTACAGCCAGGGGCGCAGCCGGCGCTCGTCCCCGTCCGGGTGCCAGGCGAAGTACAGGATCGCCAGATGCTTCGCGGAATCGGCGCGCCGGCCGAGCAACGCCGCGGGCAGCGCGGCCGGCGGCGGCTCGCGGAATCGTGTCCAGGCCCGGAACAACGCGGCGCGAGCCTCGTCGTCGGCGATGGACTCGAGCAGCGCGGCGCGGGTCGGGTCGTCCGGGCGCTCCAGCGCGGTCCTGGCATCGTAGGGCAGGCGAGACTCGTGGTAGCGCACGAGGTCGCGCATCAGGCGGATGAAGACCAAGTTCGTCGAGTGCACGGTCGCCTCGCGCACGGTGGGCGTGCGGAGGTTCTCTCTGGGGTCGAAGTTGCTGAACGTGTGACGCCCGCCACCGGTGAAGAAGGACTCGCGGGGGCTGGCGGAGTAGCGTCGGTCGAGCGCCCGATCGAGCAGCGCCTCGAGCGTCATGCCGGTCTCGCGCCGCAGCGTCCAGGCCACCCAGTGCGTCAGCGGGTCGGAGGCGGTACGCTCGACGCGGCGGAGCTCGAGTCGGTCGACGGTCGAGAGTTCCTCGTGGAGCGAGGCCACGACGTCCAGGTAGTGGGTCAGCGTGCGGAGCTTGGCCGTGCTGCCCAGCTCCATCTTCGTCCCGGCGTTGATGTCGAACGGACCCCGCAGAGTGTCGGAGTGGACACGGACCAGGTTCCCCCGCTCGGTGGCCTCCATCAGCATCAGGCTGTAGACGACGCGGGAGGGGTCTCCCTGCTGGAGCATCCGCGCCTCGACCAGTCCGCTGGCCCGCACGAACGCCGGGTCGGCGAGGTCGCGCAGCAGCTCGGCGACGCGTCGCTGGAGGTCGGCGTCGATGGTCGTCGTCACATCGACGTGCAGGCGATCGAGCGCGTACAGGTCGGGCGTGCCCAAGAGTCCCACCAGCCGGTTGCGGATGGCGGTCACCGCCTTGCCGTCCTCGAGACGCGGAGGCGGCGCGGGAAGCTCGACGCGCGGGAAGACGAGCGGCACCGCGAGCGCTCGCTCGGCCAGCTCCCGGCTGACCAACCCCTCCGCGCTGAGCAGTCGGATGTAGGCGTCGGCGCGTTGCTCCAGGCCCGTCCGGTCCAGCGTCAAGTACCAGCTTGGCGCCCGCACCGCGTAGAGCAGCGCCACCACCTGCTTGAACATCGCGGCGTTCGTGTCGCTGACCCCGGGCGATTCGAGCTCGCGGCGGACCTTCTCGGGATCCAAGCCGAACCAGACGCGCAGCCCCTCGGGCAGCCCGCTCACCTCTCCGTAGCCCGGGGCCGCGGAGAGCGGCATCGAGTTGAGGTAGTCGAGGATGATCTGGCGTCGCCCGAGGGTGGCGTCCGGTCCATCGCGATAGGCGCGCAGGCTCGCCGCCGTCATCTGCTTGAGCTTGGCCAGCGGCGACTCGGTCCGACCGCCCGGCGAGTGCCGGTACTTCTCCATCTGGGTGGCGAGCGTGCTCCCGCCCTCGATCCGCAGGGGCAGCCCCATCTTCTTGCCCACGTACCGAGCGCCGGCGCCGACCAGGCGGGGCCAGTTCACGGCCGGGTTGCTGCGGGGGTCGCTGGGGTCTTCGAGATGCCGGTCCTCCATGTGGAGCAGAGTCCGGATCACGACGAGCGGGATGTCCTCGAAGCGCTCGAAGCGCGGCCGTCGACGGGCAAAGTCGAACAGCGGCTCGCCGGCGGCGTCCCGGATGACCAGGCCGGCCTCCGCGGGTTCGCGGAAGGGGGGCGAAACCCCCCAACGGGCCAGGCGCGAGAGGGCCGGCGAAAAGCGGGCCTGCTCGACGGTGCCGAAGCCCCGCTGCTCCAGGCGCTCCCGATAGTCGGGGAGGCGGGTGTAGCCCAGGCGTTCGTTGAGCGGCCCGCTCCGGGGGTAGACCACGTCCTCCCCGGAGCCCGGCTGCACCGAGAAGGTCGCGTCCCCGGCCCACCGTGAAAAGACCCAGGCCTGGAGTGCCGAGGTCCGGACCTCGTTGTAGACGACGAGGATGCAACAGGCGAACGCGACCCACGGCCAGCGTGGCCGGCGCGGGCTTCGATTGTCCCGTCGATCGCGCGAGGCCCGCCCGAACCCACGCAGGTCGGCGATGGCGCCCAGCGCGTCGACGGCGCGAGCGCGAACGACGCCGAGGCCCCCCAGGTAGCGACTGGCCGGGACGTAGAGCAAGGCAAAGAGACTCGCGAGTCGAAAGGTCATGGTCCCCGTCGCGGCCGCAGATCGCGCGGGCCGCCACGCCCGTGCGCGCCACTCTATTTTATTCGACGGCCCGGCTCCCCTTGCAATGCCGAAGACCCTGACCGCCGCGGCAAGCGGACGTTTTCCACAGGAGCGGCTCGAGAAAACCTCCCCGACGGGGTTCCCGGGGACGTTTTCCGCGAGGCGGTTTTGGAGCGTCCCCGACTCAGCCTCGGCGGGCGGCGAGGGCGGAGAGGAGTTCGGCGGCGCGCGCGGGGCCGCCGGCGCGCTCGAACGACTGTCGGATCTTCTGCGCGGCGTCGCGGAACTCGGACTGGCCCAGGACGCGCGACACGGCGTCGCGCAATGCGGCGGGGCGCGGACGCGCGAAGGGTAGCCGGAGCCCGACCCCCGCGCGCGTGACCTGGGAGGCGACCACCGGCTGATCGTCCTTGATGGGCAGGACGACCAGCGGAAGTCCGTGCGCCAGCGCCTCGCTCACGGTGTTCTGTCCCGCGTGACAGACGACGGCGTCGACATGCGGGAGCAGATCGACCTGCGGGACCCAGGGCCGCGCGATGAAGTTGTCGGGGAACGGCCCGCAGGACTCCGGCGCGACCAGGATCACCTGCAAGTCCAGGCCTGCCAGGCCCTCGGCCACCGCCTGGAAGAAGCGCGCGCCACGTCCGGTATTGAGCGTGCCCAGCGACACGAGCACCCGCGGCACGGCGCGCAGGCGGTCCCACGGGAAATCCCCGCGGTCCGCGCGCTTCCGGTGATAGAACGAAGGGCCGACGAAGTGGTACACCCCGGGAGCCGGATTGTCCGTGCCCATCAGCTCGAGCGTCGTGAACACGAGGACGAGATGCGGCGACTCCTCGACCAGCGCCACCGGGTCGAGGCCGGTTTCACGCTGCAAATCCGCCAGCCGCTCCTCGGTCCAGTCGAAGACCCGGTGCAGTTCGCCGATCGACTGCTTGCGGTCCATCGAGGTCGTGGCCGTCGTGGCCCACTTCAGCCCGAGGCGGCGGGCCACGATGGCCCCGGCGAACGTCTCCCGATCCACGCAGAGCACGTCGGGCCGATAGACCAGGACGGCCTCGCGCACGCCGCCGAGCATCGCCCGCGCGAGCGGGATCAACACGTCCTCCCACAGGAACTTCAGCGCCGGCAGCCCGCGCAGGGAGAGCGCGCGCTCGGCCTGCGCCGCGAAGTCCTGCCGGTCGCGCGCCGCATCGAGTTCGAACAGCGTCGCGCCGGGGGGCAAGAGCGGGCCGGAAACGGCGCGGTAACCGACCCAGGCGACCTCGTGGCCCCGCGACTGCAGCTCCGCCGCCACCGAGAGCGTGGGGTTGGTGTGTCCGACGAGCGGCGGAACGACGAACAGGATGCGGGCCATCGCTCAGCCGCGGTTCGGGCTCAGCCAATCGACGACGTCGTCACGCAGTCGCGCCGTGGCTTCCCAGATCACCGAGTGCGTGCACCCGGCGTAGATGCGCAGGTCGCAGCGCGGGACCGCCGCGGCGATGCGCCGTCCGTGCGACAGAATGTCCGAGTTCTCGCCGTAGACGGCCAGGACGGGACAACGAATGGAAGCGAGCTGCTCCTCCCCGTAGGTCGGTGTGGCGCCCAGGTCGTCCACGAGCGTCGTCTCCTCCACCAGGGACCGCGCGGTCTCGGCGAGTCGGTTACGCTTGCGGGCACTGTGGCGGCCGAGCCAGTTGCTGAAGTGCTTGACGATCATCTCGATCCGCTCGGCCCCTTGGAGCCGCAGCGTCTCCTGCATCTGCGCCGCCCAGCGCGGGTCGCTGAGGTGGCCGTCGACGAGGACGAGACCGTCGACGCGCCGGGGGTGGGCCACGGCGAAGGCCAGGGCCAGCAGCGCGCCGAAGCTGTTCCCGACCAGCGCGACCGGCCGGCCGGCGGTGCCGCGCTGGTCCAGGATCCCGGCGAGATCCGCGACCATGCGCTCCAGGCGGTAGCCGCTCGCCGGGCGCTCGGATCTGCCGTGCCCGCGGAGATCGTAGAGCAGGACCTCGGCGAACCGGGCCACCGGGTTGGCCAGCGTGAAATACCAGCTCGAGAGGTTGTCCATGACCAGGCCGTGGACGAAGACGACCAGGCGTCCGCCCGAGCCGAGCCGCTGCACGTGGAAGCGGACGCCATCCACGGAGACCTCAGCCATGCAGGAAACCGCGGATCAGCTCGGCCAGCTCCAGCGGCCGCTCACCCAGGACGTAGTGGCCGCAAGGCATGATCTCGAGCCGCGCCTGCGGCAGCTCCGCGGCGAGACGATCGCCCGCGGGCCGGCAGCTCGACGACTCGCCGTACACGGCGAGCACGGGGCGCTCGAGGTTGGCCAACTCTGCCGACGTGAAGTCCCGCTCGGCCTCGACGTCGCGGCCGATCGTGGTCTCGGTCATGAGGAAGTGCAGGCCGCGAAAGAAATTGCGCAGCCGACGCTTGCTGCCGAGCAGCGTGTCCTTCATGCCCGGCGGCAACAGCCGGCCCATCAGCTCGTCGGCATCGTGTCCCGCCGCGCCGATCGCCGCGCGCAGCCGCGCGGGGTCCATGACTTCGAGCATCATGTCGGGGTGCAGTCCCAGGACGGCCCGGTTCTCCGCGATTTGCTGGGGCGGTAGCGGTGCCTCGACGATCGCCAGGCGCCGGACCCTTTCGGGATGATCGACGGCGAAGCGCAGCGCCACCAGACCGCCGTAACTGTGGCCCACGAGATCCAGCGGCTGCCCGTCGAACCGCGCGGTGAGAGCGCGAAGATCCGCAGCTTGGGTGTCCAGGTCGTAACCCGTCGTGGCCCGCTCCGACCTGCCATGGCCGCGCAGGTCGTACATCAGCACGCGGTGCTCGCCGGCCAGGATCGGCGCGACCGAGAAGTACCACGACGCCAGGTTGCCCAGGAACATCCCATGGATCATGGCCACGGGCGGGCCCTGGCCCAGCTCCTGCACGTGAAAGGTCAGGCCGTTGGCTTCGACGCAAGACACCGGTCGATGTACTCCACGACGTCGCCGACCTCGAGCTGGATGATCTGGTCCAGCTCCTTGCCGGAAAGCCAGCTCACGAAATCGACGTCGGACCCGTACTTCCCGTGGAGCTTCTCGGCCAACGCCACGAATTCGATGCTCTCGAGTTCCAAGTCATTGGCGAACGACGTCTTGGCCGTCACGGGCTGGTCCAGATCCCAGTCCTCCCCGATGACTTCGCGGATCATCGTGGTCACGATCTCCAACGTATCTTCTTTTCTTGCGCTCAATCGTGCACCGTCCTGCCGCCGGGGAGGATTCGCCCCCCCGGTCGGAACGAGACCCGCCGCGACCCCGCCGGGCGTTCCGGGCCTCGAGTTTCGAGCGACCGCCGGCCAGCCTGGCGATTCGCCGACCTCCCGCGCCTGACGCCGCAAGAAGGTAACATCGAAACCCGGGAAACGTCTCCGTCAGGCGCCTTGGCGCTTGTCCCCGACTGGCATTCGCGCCCGTCCGCTGCCGGCGGCCGGTGCTCCAGAGACCGTGGCCGGGGAAACCTCCTCGCCGTCCGAGGTCCAGGCGTAAGCGAACCCGCCGTCGGCCAGGGTCTCGACGGGGTGGCCGTCGACGACGAGGCGGCCGCCGTCGCGCTGCCCCACTTCGAAACGGCGGGGGTTGCCCGCCAGACCGGTCCCGCGCAGCTTCGCCAGCGCCTCCTTGGCGGCCCAAAAGCGGGCGACCCATTCGTCCCGGTCGGTCGCGGGCAACAGCCCGAGCTCGCGCTCGCCGAACGCCAAAGCCTCGAATGCGGGCTCGCGGCGCTCGACGCGCTCGAGATCGATGCCGACGTCACGCCCCTCGGCGACCCGGGCGACCGCGATCCCCCGTTTGCCCGCGATGGAGATGCGCAGGTCTCCCCCGACCGCGCAGCGAGCCAGCGGCCGGCCCCCGTCTTCATTGAGGATCTCGACCTCGATCGGGTACAGCGGCCCGGCGCCGCGCTTCCACAGGAAGCTGCGCACCGCGTCCTTCGCGGCGATGCGTCCCGGCAACCACTCCAGCTGCCGCCGCGGGTTCATCGCCCGATAGGCCTCGATCTCCCGTGCATCGAGGTAGCGGCGCGCGAAATAGTCGCGCGTCGCGCTGCGCGCCAGTCCCTCGCGGAAGACATGGCAGTCGGGGATCACCGGATGCGGCTCGGAGAGCGTGTTGTTCTCGGGATTGATCATCATGGCCCACATCACGTCGTTGGTCTCGAACCGCCGGTCTTCCCAGCCGCGGATGCGACACCAGATCCGGCCGCCGGCCGCGAGGTCGATGTCCGCGCGCACGCGCCGCTCGCCGAATTGCGTGATCCGCACGTGACAGTCGAAGCGGCGGCCCGGCTCGGGATCCGGCCCGTGGAAGGAGATCGAGTCCACGCCGACCGGGATGGCCATGCGATCGCGGTCGGCGGCGAGCATGATCCACAGCCCGAAGATCTGCCCGGCGCAATCGAGGAGCGCGCCCTCGGCCGGCAGGGTCTCGATCACACCGTGGATCTCCCGTTCGCCCAGGCGCGACAGCTCGACGACTCCCCGGTAGCTCGGCCCGTGGAACATCCAGCGGTCCTCGTACATCCCGCGTGGCGCGAGCGGCATGGGCCGCTCGTTGCGACAGGCCTCCGTCGTCAGGAGCGGGGCGGCCGCGTAGCGATCGGCCAAGCGCACGCGACAATCGATGTAGTCGGCGATCCTGACCGCGACCACGTCCTCGCTCTCGCGCCGCGCTTCGATCGAGATGTCGATGGGCGTCTCCGCCACGAGCCAACTGCGCGCGCGGATTCGCTCGAGTCCGACCACGACCCGCTCCCCGGCGAGCCGCCGGGCCGCGGAGGCCATCATCTGGAGCGACATCGTCATCGGCACGACGGGAAATCGATCGCCGGGGTTGTGCCAGTTCGCCGGCTGCGGAAAAAAGCAGTGGTCGAGCAGGTGGCGATCGGTGGCGAGGTCGAGGCGTCGTTCCACGGTCACCCGGTCGATCCGGGGTGGGGGTGCGGCGGCGGGCGGCCTGCGCCAGGCCTCCACGACCTCGCGGCCGCCGCGCTCGAGGGCGGCCAGGGTCGAGGCGAATTCGGCGAGCACCGGATCGGCGCCGACCGCGGGCGGCGGTGCCGCGGCGGGCGGGCGCTCCGCGAGCGGCCGCTCCAGCCGCACGAGCGGGGCCCCCAGCCGGAGGCGGATCGAACGGCCCGCGGCGGGCGCCGGATCGTGCAACACGAACAGGCGGAGCGGGTCGACGGCCGCGCCTTCGACCCACAGGGCGGCGACGGTCCGCCGCAACTGCTCGAGACCCTCGCGCTTCGGCGAGTTGACGGTGATCGCCAGGTGCGGTCGGTCCTTGAGGCTGTCGCCCACGAAGCCCACGAGGCTCCCCGTCCCGACCTGCACGAACAGGCGCGTACCTTCCGCGTACAGCGCGTGGAGCAGTTCCCGGAAGCGCACCGGGCTCACCAGGTGCTCGAAGAACAGCTCACGAACCCGCTCGGCGGCAGCGGGGTAGGGCCGGCAGGTCGTGGCCGACCACAGGGGGAGCGCCGGCGGGGCCAGCTCCAGCCGGGCCACGGCCTCCCGCACGGGAGCGAGATACTCGCGGAACAGCGGTGTGTGGAAGCCGGAGCGGAAGTCGAGCTTCTGACACAAGACCGCCTGGGCTTTCAGGCGGACCAAGGCCGCGTCGACGCTCGCCTCGCGACCGCAGACGATCACCTGATGCGGGCAGTTGTCGTGGGAGACGACGACGTCGTCGAGACCGGCGAGGGCCGCCTGCGCTTGCTCTTGGCCGCAGCCCAGGGCCGCGAAGACGACGCCCGGCACGCTGAGCGTCCCGGGCTCGAGGCCGCGGGCGAACTCGGCCACGGTCTGTTCCTCGACGACCCCGGCGGCGACCATCGCGCTCCACTCGCCGATGCTGTGGCCGCAAACGAAATCCGGTCGGAGGCCCAGCTCGCCGAGAACGTCGTGCAGCAGCTTGTTGACCATCAGGATGCCGAAACCGGTGCGCTCGAGCGAGCTGGCTTCGGCCAGCGCCCGGGTCACCGGCAGCGGGTCGCGCCCGAAGAAGCGGGCGACGTCCTCGACGCGCGGCCGAAAGTCGGCGTCGAAGCCGGGGAACAGGAAGGCGAGCTTGCCGCCGCCGTGAGCCAGTCCGGCGGGCGTGAACCAGATCCCGTGACGGCCGTGGAACGGGCGGCCGCGCTCGATCGTCTGCAACGCCTGCTGCACGCGGGCCGGCGTCGGATCGATGACCGCGATCCGGCACGGGCCGCTCCCGGGCTGACTGCCGCCGGCCCGCAACTTGCGGGCGAGGTCGGCCGGCGTGGCGGCGGCGCCCAGCAGCACCCGCGCCGGCAGCGAGCCGACCGCGACCGCGGAACCCGCCGCTGGGCCGTGCTCCTCGACGAGCAGGTGGGCGTTGATGCCGCCGAAGCCGAAGGCGTTGATGCCGGCCCGCCGCGGCCCGCCCTCGACCGGCCAGGCCTCGGCCTGGCGGAGCGGACGGAACCGCGACCCGGAGAGCGCCTCGTGCGGCTCCTCGCAGTGCAGGGTCGGCGGCAGCGTCCGATGGTAGAGCGCGAGTGCCGCCTTGATCAGACCGGCGGCGCCGGCGGCCGGCATGGCGTGGCCGATCATCGACTTCACCGAACCCAGCCCGATCGCCCCCGCCGCAGCGCGGTCGCCGAAAAAATCGCGCAGCGTCCGCAACTCGGCCAGATCGCCGGCAGGAGTCGCCGTGCCATGAGCTTCGATGAGCCCGACGCTGCCGGCCGCGGCCGGATCGAGGCCGGCCGCGCGCCAGGCCCGCTCGAGCGCCAGCCGCTGGCCTTCGACCGCGGGCGCGAGTGGGCTCGCCGCGCGTCCGTCGCTGGACACGCCGGTCCCGCGAATCACCGCGTAGATGCGGTCTCCGTCGGCCCGCGCGTCCGCCAGCCGCTTGAGCACGACCAGCCCCACGCCCTCGCCGATCAGGATGCCGTCGGCGCGCCGATCGAACGGGCGGATGCGCTGAAGCCGCGAGAGCGCGCCCATCTGGCAGAAGACGCTCCAGAAGCTGACGTCGTGGACGAGGTGGATCCCTCCGGCGAGCACGAGGTCGGCCTGGCCGGCCAGCAGGTCGGCGCAGCCGCGGTCGACCGCGATCAGCGAACTCGCGCAGGCCGCATCGATGGTATAGGCCGGCCCGCGCAGGTTCAGCCGGTTGGCGACCCGCGACGCCGTGAGGTTCGGCACGATGCCGAGGACCGTGTCCGGCCCGTGGTGTCCGAGGCGCGACTGGAACTCGCTGCGGACCCCGCGCAGGGACTCCTCCGAGATGCCCGGCAGCAGGTGGCGCAGGGCCAGGATCAGCTCCTCGCTGTTGCGGACCTTCGACGAGAAGCGCGCGACGCCTGCCCCGATGTAGCCACCGCGCCCCAGGATCACTCCGGTCGTGTCGCGCGGGAACTCCCGCTCGGCGTAGCCTGCGTCGGCCAGGGCCCGCGCGGCCACCTCGAGCGCCAGCAGCTGGTCGGGCTCGCTGGCCTCCACCGCCACGGGCATGACGCCCCAGCGCAGGGGATCGAAGGTCGCGAACTCGTCGATGAAGCCACCGCGCCGGCAGTAGAGGCGGTCGACCGAATCGGACGCAGGGTCGAAGAACTCGGGGTCCCAGCGCCCCGGGGGCACGTCGGCGATCGCGTCCACGCCTCCTTGGACGTTGCGCCAGAAAGCCTCGAGATCACCCGCGCCGGGGTAGATGCAGGCCATGCCGACGATGGCGACGCGCGGCCGGTCCTGGCGGGCTCTCGTCATCGGCCAGCAGGATAGCGCGGACCGCCCGGGCGCGGGCTAGCGCAGGGCGGCGGGGTCGGCGCTCATCAGGATCACCTGCGCGTGGCGCCGGTTGCCCGCGCCCAGCTCGCTCAGCAGGCAATCCGGACCGGCCGCCAGCGGGATCAGCCCGATGCCGCGCCGGTCGTACTCGCGGCGGAGCTGGGGCGAGACCATCCCGCGCGAGTCCCAGGGGCCCCAGTTGACCGAGACGACCCGGCCCTCGAGCCGCTGGTTCAGCTGGTGGGCCAGCTTGTCCAGGATGTCGTTGGCCGCGGCGTAATCCGTCTGACCGCGGTTGCCGAAAGCGCTCGAGACGCTGGAGCAGAAGACGACGAACGAGACCCCCGACTGCAGCTTGCGGGCCAACGTCAGCGCGCCCTTGACCTTGGTGTCGAAGACGCGGTCGAACGACTCCGTCGTCTTGTCCACGAGCAGCTTGTCCTCGATGACACCGGCGCCGTGGATCACGCCGTCGAGGCGGCCGTGGCGCTCGTAGACGTCGTCGATGACCCTGCCGAAGGCGCGCGCGTTGCGCACGTCGACGGCATGGTAGCGCACGGCGCTCCCCGCGCGCGCCAGCCTGGCCAGCGTATCGCGGATCTCCCGCTCGGCCAGCATCCGGCCGGCGATGCGCTCGATCTCGCTCGGTTTCTCGGCGACGCCGCGCGCGGCGAGCAGCCGTCTCAGCGCGACGCCGTCCTGCGCCGCCGCGATCTCGGGGTCGACCGTCGCCTCGGTCGACAGCGGCGTGCGCCCCACGAGCTCGAGAGCGCAGCCGAAGCGCATCGCCAGTCGCCCGGCGATCTCCGCGGTGATGCCCCGCGCGCCACCGGTGATCAGCACGACGGAGCCGGGCCCCAGGTCGGGGCCATGCGTCGCATCCGACTGCCCGTTCCCCGCCGGCACGACCTCGAGCGCCCGCCGCCGGCCCCCGTGGTAGCCGACCTCGACCCGCTCGTCTCCCGCCATCAACTCGTCGAAGATGTGCGCTGCCAACTGCGCCGGCGCCTCGCGCGGGTCGAGATCGATGGCCCGGACGTGGACCGACGGGCGCTCCTTGGACAGACTCTTCAGCAGGCCGGCGGTCCCGCCCTGGCCGGGCCGGATCAGGCCGTTCGCCTCGCGGCCGAAGTTCCCGCCCATCCCGGTCGCCGCCAGGATCACCGACGCTCCCGAACGCACCGCCTGCTTGGTGAACCGGAACAGACGCTTGAGCTCCGGGGGTCCGGAGTCCGGAACCAGCGCCTGGAGGTCGATCAGCCCGTCGACCTTGTCCAGGCGCCCGCGCTCGCCGATCAGGCTGACCTGGGCCCCGGCCCCCTCGATCAACCGTGCCAGCGCTTCGCGGATCCCCAGCCCGTCCTCCGTGATGGCGAAGGACTGGCCCGCGAGCGTGCGGCCGTTCGTTGAAGCGGCGGGGATCTCCCGGACCTCGAGGAGGTAGCGCCGGATGCTGGCGTCGGCCGCCGGCGGCGGCACCGCTTCGGCCGCGGCAGGCAGGCTTGCGCCGGCCGCGCGCGGCGCGGCCGCGTTCGCCGCCGCCGCCGCGGTCACGTGCTGCTCCAGCCACTCGATGATCCCGCGCAGCGACTTGATCCGGGCCAGCTCCTCGACCAGCTCTTCGCGCACCGCTTCGGCCGCGTCCACCATGCCCAGCGACTCGTTGAGCGCGCCCAGGATCTCGATGCGCTTGATCGAATCGATGCTGAGGTCGGCCTCGAGATCGAGGTCGAGGTCGAGCATCTCGACCGGGTAGCCGGTCCTCTGGCTCACGATGGCCAAGAGGGCGCTCCCGATTTCCGGCGCCGCCGCCGCCGGCGCGCGAGCCGGCGCCGGGACCGGAACGACTTCCGCGGAATGGACCCGGGGCACCCCAGCCGAGGCCGGGACGGCGTTTGCCGCGGGCAACAGCTCGACCGCCGCCAGCGGCGGAGCGCTCTCGGGGACCGAGCCGAGCAAGCCCAGCATCACCTGCCGTTGCGCCTCGGCGATCTCGCGCAGGTTGCGCAGATAGAGCAGGACCGCTGCCTCGCGCGAGCCGGCGCCGGCCGCTCCGGCCGCGTCGGCCCCGCCGCCGTCGGCGGCCCCGGCGAACCGCAGCGTCGCCGGAGGCGAGGTCACGGGCTTCATCGCCGAGGCGGGCAGCTCGCCGCGGGCCGGCCAGGCCCGATGCCCGTTGACCCACCACGCGAGCGGAGGCAAGGCGCGGGCGGGGGGCTGTTCGATGTCGAAGCGGGCGGCGCCGCGCGAGGCCCACAGGGGGTCGGCGTCGAACTCGACGCCGCCCACCGCCAGGCGCGCCAGCGCCCGCTGCAGTTGCTCGAGCCCCTGCTCTCCGGCGGCGTCGGTGTGAACCACGAGGGCCGGTCGGCCGGCCAGGATCTTCTCCACGAGCCCGGACAGGACGCGGCCGGGACCGACCTCGACGAACACGCGGGCCCCGTCCTCGTACATGCGCTCGATCTGGCGGCGGAACAGGACGGGCTGGGCCAGCTGCTCGGCCAGCAAGCGCCGGGACGATTGCGGGTCACCGGGGTAGGGCGCCGCCGTGCGGTTCGAATAGAGCGTCGTGTCGAGCGGCGCCAGCGGGGCGCCGGCCAGGACGGTGGCGAACGCCGACTGCGCTCCGGCGACGACGCCGCTGTGAAACGCGCAGGCGACCGGGAGCTTGCGGGCCGCGACACCCTCGGCCTTCAACCGCTCGAGCGCGCGATCGACGGCCGGCGTCGGCCCGGAGATGACCGTCTGGAGCGGGGCGTTGTGGTTGGCCAGCACGAGCCCGTCGATGCCGGCCACGATCGCCTCGATCGGCTCCGCGCCGGCGGAGACGGCGGCCATGGTGCCCGGGTCGTCGCCAGCGGCGCTCAGGATGGCCTCGGCGCGCGCCGCGCTCAGCTCGAACAGCGTGCCGGGCGTGATGCCCCCGGCGCAGCACAGTCCGACGAGCTCGCCGTAGCTGTGGCCCGCCAGCATATCCGGCGCGAGTCCGAGTCGGGCGAGGAGGCGGGCCAGCGCGAGCCCGGCGAGCCCCAGCGCGGGCTGGGCGACGCGCGTGTCCGTCAGTCGGGCCTCCTGAGCCTGCCGCTCGTCCTTGCCGAACGCGCGCGCGGGCCAGATCAACGGCGCCCACTCCCCGCCTTCGGCGAGCAGCTCGTCCAGCTCGGGGAAGGCCACGAACAGCTCGGCGAGCATGTTGGGCCGCTGGCTCCCTTGGCCCGGGAACAGGAAGGCGAGCTTGCCTTGCGACGTATCGGCGGGGCGCACGAACACCGACTTCCCGTCCTCGTCGAAGCGCCGTGCCGACTCGAGGCGGGCCGCGAGCTCGCTCCGATCGCGGGCCAGGAAGGCGACCTGCACGGGGCCGCTCCCGCCGCAGGAGGTGCTGCGCGCGAGATCGCGGAGGGACCAGCCCGACTCCTCCCGCGAGAGCCGGTCGAGGGCGGCGATGCGCTGCTGGGCCCTGGCCCGGTTCTCGCCGCGGAACAGGAAGAGCTCGACCGGCCAGACCGGCCAGCCGCTGGCCCGCTCGCCGGGCAGCTCCGGCCGCCGCGCCACGACCACGTGGAAGTTGGTGCCGCCGAAGCCGAACGCGCTCACCCCCGCGACGCGCCGCTCGGAGAGCCAGGGCGCGGCCCTGTCCCTGAAGAAGAACGGGCTCTTGGCCGAGTCATAGCCGGGGTTCGGTTGATCGAGGTGCAGCGTGGGCGGCAGGACGCCGTGGTAGACGGCCAGGATGCCCTTGATCAGGGAGGCCATGCCCGCGGCGCATTTGGTATGGCCGATCTGGGACTTCACCGACCCGAGGACGCAGCTGCCCGGCGCGGCCCCGCCCCGCAAGAAGACGGTCTCCATCGACTCGAGCTCGGTGCGGTCGCCGACGACGGTCCCGGTCCCGTGGGCCTCCATCAGCCCCACGTCGCGCGGCGAGAGATCCGCTTCGCGGTAGGCGCGCTCCAGGGCGCGGACCTGGCCGTCCAGCCGGGGCGCCGTGAGCCCCAGGCTCTTGCCGTCGCTCGACGCACCGACGCCCTTGATCACCGCGTACACGCGGTCGCCGTCCCGCTCCGCATCGACCAGCCGCTTGAGCACGAGCGCCGCGACCCCCTCGCCCAGCGTGATGCCGTCGGCGGAGCGGTCGAACGCGCGACAGCGCCCCTGCGCGGAAAGGGCGTGCACGCTCGAGAACAAGAGATAGTCGCCGATCGAGTTGTGCGTGTCCGCGCCGCCCGCGATCACCATGTCGCACGAGCCGGCCCCCAGCGCTTCGACGGCCACGTCGACGGCGGCGAGCGACGAGGCGCAGGCGGCATCGACGGTGAAGTTCTTGCCGCCGAGGTCGAGCCGGTTCGAGATCCGGCCGGCGATCACGTTGGCCAGGAGCCCGGGGAACGAGTCCTCGGTGGGGCGGGGCAGCACGTCCTCCAGCGCCTGGGGCAGTTGGCCCACATACTGCGGGAAGAGCGAGCGGAAGCCGTACCCGGCGGCCAGTTCCGTGCCGCCCTCGGCGCCGAAGATCACCGCCGTCCGGCCGCGATCGAACTCGCGCCGAGCGTAGCCGGCGTCGGCCAGCGCCTGGCGCGCGATGTGCAAGCTGAGCAACTGGACCGGCTCGATGGCGGCCAGCGAGTTCGGCGGAATGCCGTACTCGGCCGGATCGAAGGCGACCTTCTGCAGGAAGCCCCCCCACTTGCTCGGGGTGCTCATCCCGGGACGGCCGCCGGGGTCGTAGTAGATGTCCTTGTTCCAGCGCTCGCTCGGAACCTCGGTGACCGCGTCGACCCCTCCGACGACGTTGGACCAGTAAGACTCGAGATCCGGGGCTCCGGGGAACAGACACGCCATGCCGATGACGGCCACGTCCACGCGCCGAGCCGGCTCCTCGACGGGCGGCGCCGGCAGCGCGGCGATGCGCTCGGTCGCGCCCGCGGAGACCGACCGGTGCAGTTCCTCCATGGTGGTCACGCGGTCGCGCAACGCGGCCACCTGACCGATCATGTACATGCCCTCGCGTCGCTGCACCGGGTCCGGCACCTCGACGAATCGCTCGCCGTCGCGGCGCAGACCCTTGGACGCGATGCGCAGGCGACCCAGGTTCAGACGTTCGAGGCGCGCCCAGGCTTCGCGACCCTCCAGGCCTTGGCGTGCCAGCGCCTCTCTTTCGGCGACGAAGGTGTCGACGTAGTCGTTCCGCACGCAGCGGGTCGAGTGCCCGGGAGCCGTTTCGAGCAGCGCCGTTCCGCAGCAGCCGAGCGCCATTTCCTGGTAGCCGGGCTGAATCGCGCCGGTGGCCACGGCCTCCTCGGTGAACAGGTAGGCGGTGCCCATCAGGACGCCGACCTTGACGCCGCGTGCGTCGAGCGTGGCGGACAGCGCGGCGACCATCGCCGCGGAACGGGCGTCGTGGACGCCACCGGCGAACAGCACGGCGACCTCCTCGGGCCGCTCGAACCCGAGCAGGATCTCGATCTGACTTTCCCACAGGGCGAAGCTCGACCGCGGGCCGACGTGGCCGCCGCACTCGAACCCCTCGAAGACGAAACGGCGGGCCCCCTGTTTCAGGAACAGCTCGAGCAGTCCGGGCGAGGGCACGTGCAGGTAGGTGGTCGTCCCGAGCCGCTCGAGCCCTCGAGATTGCGCGGGGCGGCCTCCGGCGATGATGGCGAACGGCGGGGGCGTGCGCTCGAGCTCGGCGAGCTGCTCCGACCTCAGTTCGGACGGGACGAAACCGAGGATGCCCACGCCCCACGGCCGATCCCCCAGGCGTTGGGCCGTCTCGGCGATCAGCTCGGCGACCCGCTTTCCATCCATCAGGGCCAGAGCCAGAAACGGCAGGGCGCCCGCGCGCGAGACCGCGTCGGCGAAGGCCGCCGTATCGCTGACACGGGTCATGGGGCCCTGCACGATCGGGAATCGGGTGCGGTGGTCGAGCGCCAGGGGCGCCCCCGCGGCCAGCGGCGCCCGCTCCCGGGCGATGGCCAGGTGTTCGACCGCGGCGCGCCGCACGGCCTGCACGACGCCGCCCGCCGTGACGAAGCGCTGGGCCAGCCCCCGCGCGAAGGCCGCATCTTGCCCCGCGGGCACGAGCTGGCGCGCAGGGTCGTCGCCCCCCAGGGCGGCGTCGACGTCGGCGGCGCCGGCCTCGCGCATCCGCGCGACGAAGGGCAGGTCGGGGCGGGTCAGCACCCGACGCCCGGCGATCAACGTGGTCTCGGATCCGTCCATGCCGGCGACGATCTGGCGCAGCCCCTCGCCGAGACCGGACTCGCGCACCAGCGCGAGCTGGGCGTCGAGGACGATCCCGGCGGCCCCGCCCGCCAGGCATGCGGCCGCGGTGTGCAGCCCGATCCCGCCCTGGGCCCAGACCGGGAGCGGCACGGCCTCGATCAGTCGCTGCAACAGGACGAAGGTCGACTCTTCACCGACGGGGCCACCGGCCTCGAGGCCGACGGCGATCAATCCGTCCGCGCCGGCCTCGGCCGCCGCCAGCGCCTGCTCGCGAGAGACGACCCGCACCAGGACCGTGCGGCGGCCGGGTCGCTGCCAGACCGTGGCGTCCATCCCGGGCGGCAGCACCACCAGCCGGACCTCGTCCGGCAACTCCGCCGGCCGGGGCAGCGCCCCCTCGTGGACGCGCACACCCAGCTCGCCCCCGGCGCCGCCATCGACGCGGCCGGCCGCCAGGCGCAGCGCTGCGAGACCGCGCGAGCGATCGACTCCCAGGTCGACCACGCCGATCGCCCCCGCCCGGACCAGCGCCACGGCGAGGCGCGCGTCGGGGCGGTGAAACGGCGTGATCCCCAGGATCGGAAGCCCTGAGGGGCGCACGACACGCATATGCTGAGTCGCTCTCGTTCGCGGCCGGAACGACCGCCGCGAAGGACGGTCATGATATGTTGTTGGGTCCGTGAACTGCAACTGTGCGGGCGCAGTTTCTTGGGGAATCCGCCTGACGCGCCGGGCATCTGCTACAATCGGGCCTCTCGCGAGAAAGAATCGTTCCCGTGGGCTGCCCGGCGGTGAACATCCTTGGGCAAAGCGACTTCCGCGGTGGGGCTTCGTCGACGACCCTGGCGCCTGCGGCTGATCGAAGCGGCGGGGAGCCGGCTCTTGCGCCGGGTCGCTCCCGGGGCGTTGACCGAGGAGTCCTTGTGCCGGTCCGCCCGTCGCCGGACGCGCCTCGACGATTTCGGCGGGGAGGAGTTCCGGCTGCCGTTGCGCCTGCTGCTGGCGGACCTGGCGGAGGACGAAAATCTGGGAGTCGTCGGCCGGCTCGCCTTCCGCCAGGTGATCGTCCACGGATTGGTCAATCGTCTGCGCATCGCGGAGAGCCTGCGGCGCCACCCCGAGATCGCCACGGTACCGGTTCGTGCGCCACTGTTCGTCGTCGGGATGCCGCGCACCGGCACGACGCTCCTGCACAACCTGCTGGCCCAGGATCCGACCGGCCGAGGGCCGTTGTTGTGGGAGCTCGAGACCCCCTGGCCGCTGCCCGACCCGCGCCGCGACCGTCCCGATCCCCGTATCCGGCGGACCCAGCGGCGCATCGATCGCTTGAGCCGCTTCTCGCCCGAGGGCGCCACGATCCACGAGTTTCACGCGGAGGAGCCCGAGGAGTGCCACTACCTCTTCCGCAACGCGATGGTGACGCAGACTTTTCTCGCGTTGGCCGACGTGCCCGGGTTCTGTCGCTGGAAGCTCTCCCACGACATGCTGGCCGAGTATCGCTATTACCTGCTGCAGCTGCGCATGCTGCTGTGGCAGCGCCCTGCGACGCACCTCGTGCTCAAGTTTCCCGGCCATGCCTGGCACGTCGACGCGCTTTTGGCGATCTTCCCCGACGCCCGCGTGGTGTTCACGCACCGCGAGCCGGTCGAGGTCGTCGGCTCGTTTTGCAGCATGGTCGCACGGGTGCGGCTTGCCGTCAGCCGCGACGTAGACATGCACGCCCTGGGCCGCTTGCTGGCCGATGAGATCGAAACCGGCATGCGGCGCATGCTGGCTGCGCGCGAGCGCGTCGATCCCTCGCGTTTCTTCGACGTGCGCTATGCCGACCTCGTGCGCGACCCGGGGGCGACGGTCGGCGAGATCTATCGCCATTTCGGCATGCCGCGAGCGGCCGAGATGGGCGAGGCGATGGAGCGCTGGCTCGCCGAGCATCGACAGCACCGGCACGGAAAGCACGTCTACCGGCTCTCCGACTACGGGCTCGACGAGGAGTACGTGCGCGAGCGCTTCGCCTTCTACTACGAGCAGGGGTTCGCGATGGCGGCCGCGTCCGGCGTTTGAGGGCGTGAGGGCTCCACGCTCCGCTGGCGCCCAAGGCGGGCCAGGCAGGGCCCGACATTTTCAGGACGGCGAAGCGCGTGCTCGAACGGCACGAGGAGAGCCCATGGCGGATCGCCGCCGACTCTGCCGCGCCTGGGTTGCGGCCAGGGGGGCGAGGCCTCTTCGACGAGAAACCTGGACCCTGCAGGGCCGGCCGCGCGTCCTGGCGCGTGGACCGTGCGCGACGATCGTCCAGAAAACACGGTGGGCCCAACGGGGAGCGCAATAGGTATTGCCCGCGCCGGGAATCGCGGTACATTCTCATGAGCCAAGTGGCAAGAGAATCAGCGGTTTAAGGTCCCATGCGAGCGCAAACCTGGAAATCGGCCCTGGGTGAGCGGATCCCCGCCGACCTCGGCGAGGAGATCGACATCTTCGAGACCCAGATCGAGCTGCGCCGCCAAGGCAAGCTCGAGGAGAAGGTGTTCGCCGAGACCCGGCTCAGGCGCGGCGTCTACGGCCAGCGCTACGACAACGGCCAGCGCTACGACGGAATCGAGACCCGGACGCTGCCCTACCCTTCGGGCGACCTGATGAAGGGCCCGGGCACCGTGTGGGATGCTCCGGGAATGGTGCGGATCAAGATCCCGTACGGCGGGGTCACGCCCGGGCAGCTCGAGACGCTGGCGGAGCTGGCCGAGGAGTACTCGGACGGTATCCTGCACGTGACCACGCGGCAGGACATCCAGCTGCATTTCGTCCACATCGACGACACGCCGGACCTGATGCGCCGGCTCGCCGCGGTCGGGATCACGACCCGCGAGGCGTGCGGCAATTCCGTGCGCAACGTGACGGGCTGCCCGCTGGCCGGCGTGTGCCACACCGAAGCGTTCGACGTGACGCCCTACGCCCGGGCGACGATGCGCTTCCTGCTGGGACACCCCGACGTGCAGGACTTCGGCCGCAAGTTCAAGATCGCCTTCTCCGGCTGCGCCGAGGAGGCTTGCGGCCTGGCCATGATGCACGACATCGGCGCGGTCGCCCGGATCCTGAACGAGAACGGAGTGGAACGGCGCGGATTCGAGTTCTACGTCGGCGGAGGACTGGGCGCGGTGCCGCACCAGGCGGTGCTGTTCGACGAGTTCCTGCCCGTGGAGCAGCTGCTGCCGACCTGCCAGGCGATCTCGCGCGTCTTCGCCAGGCTGGGCGAGAAGAAGAACCGCGCGCGGGCCCGCTTGAAGTTCCTGGTGGCGAAGCTGGGCCTCGAGGAGTTCCGGCGGCTGGTGCTCGCCGAGAAGCAGACGATGCCGCAGGACGCGCGCTGGAGCCGGCTGATCGACGACTGCCTCGCCGAGGAGTGTGACGGTCCGCTCCCCGAGCGCGGCGCGAGCGCCGTCGACCCCACGCCGCCCGCGGGCTACGAGGCCTGGGCGGCGACGAACGTCTACCGGCAGGCTCAAGCCGGCCATGCCGTGGCCACGGTCACCTTGCCCCTGGGCGACTTCACGCCGCGCCAGGCGCGCCTGCTGGCGGACCTGGCCCGCCGTCACTGCGGCGGCTCGATGCGGCTGACCGTGGACCAGAACCTGCTGTTCCGCTGGGTACGCGAGCAGGAGCTGCCGGCGCTCTACGGCGCGCTCAGCGCGGCCGGGCTGGGCCAGCCGGGGGCGCGCTCGATCATCGACATCACGGCCTGCCCGGGAACGGACACCTGCAAGCTGGGCATCTCATCGTCGCGCGGACTGGCCGGCGAACTGCGCCGGCGGCTGGCGGTCAAGGGCGTCGAACTCGACCAGGCGGTGCGCGAACTGAAGATCAAGGTCAGCGGATGCTTCAACTCGTGCGGCCAGCATCACGTCGCGGATCTCGGCTTCTACGGCATCACGCGCAAGAAAAACGGCTACAACGTCCCGTTCTTCCAGCTCGTGCTGGGTGGTCAGTGGGAAGGCAACGGCGGAGCCTACGGGCTGGCCACGGCCGCCATCCCCTCGAAGAACGTGCCGCTGGCGCTCGATCGGATCACGGAGAACTTCGTCCGCGCCAAGCAGAATGGCGAGACGTTCCAGGCCTACATCCGGCGCGTGGGCAAGGCCAGCATCCGCGAGTCCCTGGAGGACCTGTTCGAAGTGCCCGGTCACGACGAGAACCCCGCGTACTACACCGACTGGGCGGATGCGCGCGAATACACGACGGCGGACATGGGCATCGGCGAGTGCGCGGGCGAAATCGTCTCCTCGATCGAATTCGGACTGGCCGCAGCCGAGCGGCAGGCGTTCGAGGCCCAGCTAGCCCTCGAAGAGCGCGGCGACCCGCGCGCGGCTGCGGATCTGGCCGTGAAGGCGATGCTCACCGCGGCGCGCGAGCTGGTCCGCGTCCAGTGGCTCGACGTGCCGGAGGAGATCCCGACGGTCGTCGCCGAATTCCGCAAGCGGTTCTGCGACACCGAGCTGTTCTTCGACCCCTACGCGGGCGCCAAGTTCGCCAACTACTTCCTGCAGGCGATCGAGCACCCGCTGGCGGACTTCTCCGACGGGCCCGTGCACAGGCTCGTCGAGGAAACCCAGCTCTTCATCGAAGCCGCCTACTCTTGCAGCAACCGCCTGAGCGAGCAGCGAACGGCGGCCCAGTCCTGAGCGGCGGAGCGATGACGACCGGGCCCGCCTCGCTGCTCGAGCGCTTCTGCGTCAAGTTCTACGCCGCGGATCCAGGCCCGCTCGATCTCGGAGACGCCATCGCCGTCTTCCACCGCTGGATCCAGTCCAGCCGCCTGGCCGGCCTGCTCATCGACGTCGTGGACTACCGGCACGTTCCGGACGGGCCCGCCGTCGCGCTGGTCGGCCACGAAGCGGACTACTTCCTCGATCTGGCCGAAGGGCCGCTGGGCCTGCTCTACAATCGCAAGCGGCTGGCGCAGGGCTCGAACGCGGAGCGGCTGCGCGCCGCGCTGGCCGCGACGCTCGACGCCTGCTGCGCGCTCGAGGCGGAGCCGGAGTTCCGGCGCGCGGGGCTGAAGTTCGACGGCGGCGCGTTGCGCCTGATCCTCGGCGATCGCCTGTCGACACCCAACGCCGACGAGACGCTCGTGGCGATCCGCCCGGATCTCGACGCGGCCCTCGCGCCGCTGTACCCGGGCAGCGTGCCGCGCATCGTGCGTGACGTCTCGGACCCCCGACAGCGCTTCACGTTGCACGTCGAAACGGGCCGGACGGTCGGCGCCGCGGAGCTGCTGGCGCGCCTGCGCCCCGCATAGCAGGACCGAGCCCCCGCGCCCGCTGCGCCGCAGTCCGCCTTGCCCGGGTTGTCGGCCGCGTTGGCGCTGTCGGGCGTTGACTCCACTCGAGCGCCTGCCGAGATTCGAGTACATGAGACCACGACAGCCCGACCGGTTCCGTTCGCTCTGGCGGTTGCCGCGCTGGCCGCTGGCGCCCTGGCGAGTGCGACGTCGGCGCTCGGCGCCGGCCCGTTCTCCGTTCGCCGCGGCCCGCAGGCTGCCGACTGCAAGCTGGCGGCTCCCGTGGCGGTGGTGGCGAACGGGCCGTTCGACGACGGCCCCGGCATCCTGAGCGACGGACTGCTGCACTTCTACGTCGTCACGGACGCCCTGGGCGCCCCGCTGACGGTCTCGGTGGACAAGCACGTGGCGCTCGACACGGTGCGCATCGGGTTCGACGACGGCAACCCGCTGTCGGCCCCCGTCGACCCGCAACTCTCCACGGTGCTGGCCGAGCCCGACAGCGTGCCCGCCGACGGCCTCGCGCTGATCACGATCAGGATCGTGCCCCGCGACGCGGGTGGCGTTCCGCTGGGCTCGGGGCTCGACGTGCGCCTGGCTGCCGGCGGCCTGTGGCCCGGGTCTCTGGCGGGCCCGATCGTGGACAACGGCGACGGGACCTATGTCGCCCGCGTCCGGTCCAGCCTTCCCGGCGTGGGGCAGGCGTGGGTCGCGGTGGAGGGCGTCGACCTGGCCGACGAGCCCGCGCTGACTTACACGGAGGCGGGCGAGGCGAGCCTGCGCGAGCAGGCGATCCTGAGGCTCGAGAACCTGACGGCGACGGGCGGGATCTTCGATCAGCTTCAGGACGAGCTCGAGCCGGGCCAGGCCCCGGGCGACGAGATCGCCGAGGCGCTCGCGGCGACCCTGGACGCACTGGCTGCTCTGTATGCGTTCGACGACGAGGATGCGATCAGCGTGGATCTGACGGCCGCGGTGACCCAGCTCGCGCAGGCGCTGAACGACGCCCAGGGGGCGCTCGCCGACCAGATCCGGGGGCTGCTCTCGCACCTGCTGGACAGCGCGCGGCTGCTCGCCCTGCACCACATCAACGAGGCCGAGGCCGGCTGCGGCGTCTGCGGGCAGGGGGGTCCCGACCTGCTCTGTGCGGCGCGCAAGGACTTCGACAAGGCGGAGGCGGAGCGCGAGTCGGCCTTCGCAGCCGCGATCCGGGACTACGGCAAGGCGCTGGACAAGGCCTCGCGCTCCTGCCCGTGATGGAGGAATGCCCCGCAATCCCCGACGGTGCGCTATACTCGTGCCGTGCATCGCGGGGGCACGCGGGAGGCACGATGAAGCAGATTCGAAGGCACCGGCGGCCGGCAGCGCTCGTCGCGGTCCTGGCCGGAGCGTTGCTGGCCCTGCCTGCGGCGCGCGCCGCAGGGGAAGAGACGCAGCCTCGGGCCACGACGGCGGCGGACAAAGAAAAAGCGAAGCAGCCCGACGCCGGGACTCCGGGGCAACCCTCCGCCGCGGAGAAGAAGGCCCCGCCCGGTCAGACCAAGCCGCCTGCACCCGCAACCCCCGCGGGGGTACACCCCAGCTTCAACACGGTCGAGGACATCTTCGTCCTGTCGGCCGGCGAGTGGGTGGAGCGCGAGGCGGCGCGGCACGCCGCAGCCCCGTGCGAGGGAGCCCCGCGCTAGCCGTGCGTCGGCCTCGGCTCGTGGCCTGCGTGCTGTGGATGGCGGCGCTGCTGCCGACCGCCTGCGCACCTTCGCCAGAGGCGCGCTTCGCGAAGGGCTTGGCGGCGCATTCCGCCGGGAACTACCCGCTGGCCTTGAGCGAGTGGCAGCCGCTGGCGGACACGGGACACCGCGACGCCCAGCACAACCTCGGCATCATGTACTTTCAGGGACAGGGCGTGGAGACGGACCACGCGGAGGCGGCGAAGTGGTTCCGCGCCGCGGCCGAGCAAGGCGCCCGTCGCGCCCCGCTCAGCCTCGCACTGCTGTACGCGAGCGGGGACGGCGTCGAGCGGGATCTGGTCCAGGCCTACAAGTGGGCGCGCATCGCGGTGGACCAGGGAGACGCCAACGCGGAGAACACGCGCGGCTCGCTGGGCAGGCAGATGACGGCCGAGCAAGTCGCCGAGGGCGAGTCGCTGGCGGACGCCTGGCGTCCCAGCCGCAGCGGGAGCTGACCTCCGGGAGCCTCAGACGAGAGCGAACTGCTCCTCGAGGGGCTCGGCTCAGCAATACCAGGGTTCGGTGAGGTAGGGCACGGTCGCGCGGGCCGGCGCCCCGTGCGCCGGCGTCGCCAGCTCCAAGGTCTCGGCGGTTGCCCGGTCGCACGCCTCGAGCGCGAGACGCCAGACCCGGCGAAAGACGTCCGCGCGACTGTCGTTGCCGTGCCGGGCCTCGTGTACGGCGCGGGTCACTTCCCGCTGGAGTCGGTCGAGGCCCGGATCGGGGTGCTCCCAGCGCCAGGCGAGCCGTTCCGCATCGAAGGTGCCGACCACCCGTTGCACCTCGTCGATCTCGAGCAGCCGTGAGGACGCCGTGATCAACAGCCGGATCGCATACTGCACCGGCGCCACGTGTTCGACGAGATCCAGCTCGACGATCGTCCGCAGCAGGTCGAGATAGCCCGCGCGCGTCACCCACGGCGCGAAGGCGACGAAGGTCGGCACGAGGTGCAGTCCCTGCTCGCGTGTCAGCCGGACGGCCTCCAGGAAGTCGGCGCGAGTGTGGCCCTTGTCCAGGAGTTGCAGCACGCGATCGTCGAGGGACTCGGCGGCGGTCGTGATGAACAGGCAGCCGGTCCGGCGCAGTTCGGCCAGGTGCCGGCGGTGCGCCAGCAGGTGTTCGACCTTGATGGTCACGTCGTAGGTCAGATCGGGGAAACGCTCGTGGAGCGCGCGGACGACGGCCAGCGCGTGCCGGGGTCCGTTGAAGAAATCGGGATCCCCGAAGGTGATGTGGCTCGCGCCGCCGGAGACCTGCCGCGCCACGTCCTCGAGCACGACGTCCGCCTGGACGATGCGGAACCTCCCGCGATAGACGGGGACGACGGGGCAATGGCGGCACAGGTGCCGGCAGCCGCGCGAGGCCTCGGTGTATCCGACGATCCGCCCCTCGTCCGGCCCGACCTGGAGCCGGGCGTAGCGCTCGAGGGCGGGCAGGCCGCCGCGAGCGGGGACCAGAAACTGCTGGCGAGCGAGAGCCACGAGCGGCTCGGCCTGCCCGACGCGGGCCGGCGCCGGCTCGCTGCGCAGCCGACGGGCCAGCTCGACCAGTCCGGATTCGAATTCGCCGCCCAGGATCGTCCGGCCTCCCAGGCTCCGCAGCAAGTCTGCGTTCAGCGGCGCGTATAGCCCGTAGAAGCAGAGGTGCGCGCCCGGATTGAGCGCGCCGATCGCCCGGGCCACCGGGATGGCGAGCCGCGTGGCCGTGTGCATGGGCAGGTGCAGCGCGACGAGGTTGGCTTCGAGGACGGCACCCCGATCAAGCTCGTCGACGGCCAGATCGAGACAGCGGACCCGGCACCCCTCGCGCTCCAGCCAGGCGGCGGGCGAGGCCAGCCCGAAGGGCTGCCGCCCCATCTCGTAGGTCGCGACGAGCAGCACGTTCATCGTGACGGCTCCGCCTCGAGCGGACGAATCGCCGCGAAGCCGTCGCGCCGCTGCGGCCGGCCCACGGGCCCCTCCGGGCTACCTGGCCCGCGCGTAATTCTCTTCGACGGCACGCCAGTGGACCACGTTCCACCAGGCCTGGATGTAGTCGGGCCGCCGGTTCTGGTAGTTCAGGTAGTAGGCGTGTTCCCAGACGTCGAGGCCCAGCACGGGCTTGCCGCCTTCCATCACCGGGTTGTCTTGGTTGGGGGTCGAGCCGATCTCCAGCGTCCCGCGCTTCACGTAGAGCCAGGCCCAGCCCGAGCCGAAGCGTGTCGTGGCCGCCGTCGAGAAGCGGGTCTTGAACTCGTCGAACGAGCCGAACGCGGAGCGGATGGCCTCGGCCAGTTGACCCTTGGGCTCCCCACCCCCGCCCTTCTGCATCAACGTCCAGAACAGCGAGTGGTTGAAGTGGCCACCGCCGTTGTTGCGCACCGTCGCACGGACGGCCTCGGGCACCGCGTTCAGATCGCCGAGGAGCTCGGTGATCGATCTCTGCTGCAGGGCGGCGTGGCCCTCGAGGGCTTTGTTCAGGTTGTTGACGTAGGCTGCGTGGTGCTTGCCGTGGTGGATCTCCATCGTGCGCGCGTCGATGTGGGGTTCCAGCGCGTCGTACGCATACGGGAGCGCGGGCAGTTCATGAGCCATGGACGACCTCCTTGGGTTCGCTCGATCCGTGCGGAAGAATCGTTCCACTGTAGCGAGTTCGGTCGCCTTAGACAACCGCGAAGCGCCGCGCTCCGGAGGGCGGCCTTGCGGCCCGCTCCTCCTCCCGGCAGAGCAACGCCGGGGTTCGGCCGCCCGGGGCGGCTGCGCCAGGCCTGCTCGGAGCAGCGCGGGACCGGATCCTGCCGCGTTGCACGGTAGTTCCCCGGCCGAGGTCGAGCGTCCAGCCGCGACTCTCCGGCGCCCCACGGCCGGCCGGGTCGAAGTGCTATTCCGGGTATTCGGCAAGTGCAGTGTGCTCGCCCCAGGCGAAGACGGGCGCGGCCAAGGCCTGGAAGAACTTGAGGCTGTAGGGGAGCCCTCTGTTCCACTCCTCGGTGCGCTGCTGAAACCACGGTGTTTGTCCTTGACGCGATGAGCCGATTTGGGTACCCGGTTGATGTCAAGGTGGGGTGCGCGATGCAAGCGGTCTTGTACAAGGTCTATTGCTACCGGGGTCACGAACGACAGATCTGGTTCGAGGTCGAAGACATGTCCACCGGTCAGGGCGTGGCGTGGTCCCCCACCCGCTCGACCGCCGTGACCAAGGCGCAGAAACTCGGCTACTCGCTGGACGCGGACCGCCGTCCGGTCCTGAAGTTCTACCGCGCCAAAGCCAGCTAGCCCAGCTCGCTCCAACCACTCCGGGCGCCGGCTTGGGAAACGTCCTCGGTTGTGCGACGATGGCGTGGATCATGGCGGCAATGGGGATGCACCGGATCGAGCCCGCCCGCTTGAAGGAAGGCGTGACGCTCGCGGACTTGCCGGCGGAGGAGGACCCGCGGCCGAGCGGGCGATCGAACAGCGTCATCGTCGGGCGCGCGCTGGTGTTCTGGGATCCCGAGCGACCCGGAAAGAAGCTCGACGCGATCGACACCGATCAGATCACTCCGGCGATCGATTGCGTGTCGGAGAGCCTCGACGAGCTCGACAAACGCTGGAAGGAAGGTGCGTTCCGACATCTGATGCCCGAGTTCCGACGGCGCGTACACGCGGGCGAGACGTTCCTGATCGCCGGCGAGCGCTTCGCCATCGGCTCCTCGCGCGAGATGAGTCCGGCCGGCCTCAAGGCCGTGGCCGAGGAAGCCGGCCTCGAGCTGGTCATCGTCTGCGGCCGGAACATGGGCGACATCTTCCGCCGCAACGCGCTGAACCTGGGCCTGCACGTGGCCCAGTGCCCGGAGGCGGTCGAAGAGGCCCAGGACGGCGACGAGTTGACGTTCGACCCGCTCACGCGCCGCCTCGGCAACGAGACGCGTGGCAAGTCCTACGAACCCCTGCCGCTGACGGACAAAGAGGACGAGATCCGCCGCTCCGGAGGCATCTTCGCCGTGGGGCGGCGCGAGCTGCGCCGCTCCGTCGAGTGCCCGCCGGTCATCGATTGGCCCGACGAGCGCGCCGCTGCCGGCCTGACCACGACCGAGCAGATCGTCTGGGCCCATCGCGTCGACAAGGATGCCGAGGTCCGGCCGGGCGTGACGCTGCGCGTCTACGCCGATCTCCTGCCCGGCTCGGACGGCACGGCTCCCTTCGCCATCCATACTTTCCGCCAGATCACGGGCGGCACCTCGATCTACCCGCGCCAGGCGGCGATCGCCAACGATCACTTCGTGTTCACCGGCCGCGAATCCGACGATCGACAGACGGCGATCGGTCGTGAGTTCGCCCGACTGCACGGCCTGCGCAAGCCCTACTACGCGACGCCCGGCGACGGCATCTTCCATTTCTACTTTCCCGAGCAGGGACTCGTGATGCCGGGCCAATTCATCCCGGGCGCCGATTCCCACAGCCGGGCCTACGGCGCCTACGGCGCCGTCGGCATCGGCGTCGGGTCGACCACGCTGGGGTTCGGCTGGTCCACGGGCTACGTCTATTTCACGCCGGCCCGGGCGCGGCGCGTGGTCCTGGCCGGCGAGCTGCGCCCCTGGGTCGGTGGCAAGGACGTCGTGCTCGCGCTGCTCGAGCGCTGGGGCGCGCGACAGGCGCAAGGCATGTCGGTCGAGTTCGTGGACCAGCGCCGACAACTGCCGATGGCCTTCCGCAACACGATCGCGAACATGATGGCCGAGGCCGAGGCACAGAACGGCATCTTCGCGGCCGACGAAGTGACCGACGCCTGGTATCGAGGGAAGGGCATGACCGCACTGCCCTACCCCGCGCCGGCCCCGGGCGCGCGAGCACGCTACGAGATCGACGAGACCCTCGACCTGGGCCAGATCGAGCCCATGATCGCCAAGCCGTTCAGCCCCGGCAACGCCTATCCCGCGACGCTGGTGGCCCGGGAGCGGATCGGCTTCGACAAGGCCTACATCGGCTCTTGCACGAACGGCAGCTACGACGACCTGCTGCAAGCCGCGCTGGTGCTGCGCGCCGGTCGCGCGCGGGGACGCGGCGCGGCCGTGCGTGAGTTCGTCATCTTCCCCGGCTCGGGCGGCGTCAAGCTGGCCATCGAGCGGCCCGACCCGCGGCTGGCCGGCGAGTCGATCGCGGACGTGCTGCGGGCGGCCGGCGGGCAGATCCGCGACTCGTGGTGCGGGCCCTGCTTCGGGCAGGGACCGGATGCGCTGGCGCCCGGCCAGCGGGCGATCACCTCGTTCAACCGCAACTGGCAGAACCGCATGGGGCTGGGCGGCGAGGGCTACCTCGCGAGCCCGGCGGTCGTCGCCTCCTCGGCCTTGCTGGGCTACATGGCACCCCCGGGCGAGCTGGGTCTCGAGTGGGACCCGGCGCTATTCGGAGTCTAGCGGGATGGCGACTCGGGACCGGCGGGCGGCGGCGGCGGTGTTACCTGGGCGCCTTCTGGAACAGCGGCACGTATTGCTCGTAGCCCGCTTGCGCCAGCGCCTCCGACGGAATGAAGCGCAGGGCCGCCGAGTTGATGCAGTAGCGCAGCCCCGTCGGGTTCGGGCCGTCCTCGAAGACGTGCCCGAGGTGGGAATCGGCGTGGACCGAGCGCACTTCGGTGGCGATCCCGCTCGGCCGTTCGTCGACGCGCGTCCGCACGTTCTGCGGTTCGAGCGGTCGCGTGAAGCTCGGCCAGCCCGTGCCCGAATCGAACTTGTCGAGCGAGCTGAACAGCGGCTCCCCCGACACCACGTCGACGTAGATCCCCGGCCGGTGGTTGTCCCAGTACTCGTTCAGGAACCGCGGCTCGGTGCCCTCCTGCTGCGTGACCCAGTACTGCATGCGGCTGAGCCGCCGCTCGAGCTCGGCGGCGGCAGGCTTCTCGAACTTCACGGGCCAGCCCTGCGCTTTCGGCGCGCTCGCGGGCTCGGCCGCGCCAGCCAAACCGAAGGACAAGGCGGCCACGACCGACGACACGAAGCGTGCGCTCATTCGTGGCTCGCTCCTCCGGCCTCGTCGCCCCACAGCTCGTGCAGTCGGGCGTCCCGGCCGCACCCCTGGCGGTAGGACCGGTAGCGCGACGGGTCCTTCTTGTAGAAGTCCTGGTGGTAGTCCTCGGCGGGATGGAAGGTCGAAGCGGGAGCGATCTCGGTCACGATGGGCAGCGCGAAACGCTTGGACTCTTCGAGGGCTTTCTTCGAAGCTTCCGCGGCGGCGCGCTGCGCGTCGCCCGCGTAGAAGATCGCCGAGCGGTACTGGCTGCCGCGATCGCAGAACTGGGCGTTGGGCGTCAGGGGGTCGATGTTGCGCCAGAACACTGCGAGCAACCGCTCGTAACTGATGCGGGCGGCATCGTAGACGACCTGCACCGACTCCGCGTGGCCGGTCGAGCCGCTGGACACCTCCTTGTAGGTCGGCGTCCCGGCACCGCCCATGTACCCCGAGGTCGCGGAGATCACCCCGGGGAGGCCCTCGAAAGCGGTCTCGAGGCACCAGAAGCACCCCCCGGCGAAGGTCGCCCGCTCGGGCTCGGCCGCCACCCGGGGTGCCGCCCAGAGCAGGATGGGGATCAGCAGGGGCGCCGCTCTTCTCATGGTTCGACTCCCCGCGGGGCCGTCAGTCACGCTCGGCGTACGGCGGTCCGTCGAAGCGGGTGTCGAAGGACAGGACGCGTCGATCGGTCGTCACGACGATCCGCACGTCGCCGTCGGGCTCGAGCTCGCATTCGACCGCATGGGTCTTGCCGTTGTAATCGCTCTTCACGCTGCCCGTCATCCGTCCCCCCTCGGCCATGATCTCGCCCCAGGGCTCGCGGGAACGGATGCGGATCAGCCCGGCGTCGTCCTGGTGCGGGGCGAACGGCACCCGGATTCGATACCGTCCGACCAGCTCGGCGCCGGACAGCTCGAGATCGTCGACCTCGAGAACCACGCGGGCGATCCCCACCCAAGTCTTGGCCGGCAGCAGTCGGAGGGGCGCTCCCGGCGACAGGGCCAGCCCGGCGGAGGCCGCCAGGACGACACAAGCCAGCCCGGCGAGCCACGACGCCGGCCGGGGGCGCCGCGAATCGGAACGCGTGCGGAGACACGTCATGCACAGACCTCGACGGAGATTATGGGGCCTTTGCAGATCCGCATCAACTCGCGCGCTCGGCCGGACGGCCGGCCAGGCGCCGGAGGTCACTCGGGCGGGAAGCGCACGAACGTGTCGGAGCGCGGGTCGGCGATCCGGAACAGGCTCCGCTGCTCGTTGCCGAACAACAGCCCCTCGCCGTCCCAGCAGACGCTCTCGGCCTGGCGCGTGACGAGCGGGTTCAGCTCGATGCGCTTGAGCGGGCGCAGCTCCAGCTCGTCGCCGCCGCCGCCCACCTCGTAGAGCAGCAGGAACCTGTAGGTCAGGAGCGCCAGGGTGCGCCCGTCCGAGCTGAGATCCGCGGCCGTCACGTTGCCTTTGCGGCGGTCCGACCAGCCGAGATCGAGCTGCGCGATCGGCGAGAGGGCTCGCTCGCCCTCGTGAGGGGTGTCCGGCAGCCGGTACAGGGTCGTCTGCGTGTCCGTGCGGTGCTTCGTCAGGATGTAGATGCTGCCGTCGTGCCAGAAGACGGCCTCGGCGTCGAAGTTGGTGCGTCCCGGCTCGGGGAAAGCCGTCTGGTCGGCGTAGCGGTAGCGCAAGACCCGGTCGACGGTCACGGCGCGGCTGGCGCCCGCCGGATCCGGTTCGGGAATGCGATAGACGGCCAGATCGCGCCGTCGGTTCTCGTTGTTGCCCACGTCCGCCAGGTAGAGGTGGCCGGCGTCGTCGATGGCGATGTCCTCCCAGTCGTTGGCCTGCGCCCCTTGCACGGCAAACTCGGCCAGCGTCCGGCCGTCGCGCGTGATCGCAAAAACGCGCGGCCGGTCGCCCGAGTCGTTGTGCGTCCAGAAGACTCCGGCGCGCATGCGGCTGCGGACGAGACCGGAGGACTCCTGGATCTCGTCGTTTTCGATCCTGACGACGGCGGGTGGAGTCTCGAGGCCACCGGTCTCTGCGGAGGTGAAGACCCCACCGGCGCTCCACGCAGAGACCGCCGCCAGGATCGAGACGCTCCGAAGTGGAAGGTGGTTCGTCGGACGCACGCCTGACCTCTCCGGATACGAACTATCCTACGCTCGAGACGCGAGGCCGCCCGAGGGCCTCGCCTCGAGGAGCGGCCGCGCCGGGCGGACACTTACGTTCAGATCCGAGCCGGCTGCTCGCCGCGCGCCGACGGCCAGCACGTGGACCGGAGTCGGCCGGTGCAGCTCGAACTGCCAGGCCGCCGGATCGTCGCCGAGGCGCGGATCGAACGAGATGCGCGGCGCCGACCCGGCGTCGAGGTGGAACGAGAACTGGCTCAGCGGAATGCGCAGACCCAGTCCCCGGGCCTTGATGTAAGACTCCTTCAGCGTCCAGTATTCGAAGAAACGCTCGCGGCGGCGCGTGGGCGGTAGCGCCTGAAGATCGCCGACCTCCGTGGCCGAGAAGAAACGTTGGGCGATCTCCACCAGGGCCCCTCGCCGCGCGGTCCATTCGACGTCCACGCCGACGTCGCGTTCGATCGTCACGGCGCAGGCGACGAGGCATGCGGCATGGGACAGGTTGAAACGGAGCGAGGGCTCGCACTGTCCGGGGACGAGTTCCGGACGCCCCTGCTCTCCCCGCGCGAACCGCCAATCCTGCGGCTCGACCGCGGCATACCTGGAGAGGCTGGTTCGCAGCAGCGCCACGCTGACCAACCGCTCCAGCCGGTCCCGCGCGAAGCGCAGGCTCAGGCGGCGCGCCCGCTCGTCCTCGCTTTCCAGGGCCTCGCAGGCCGCGAGCAGCTCGGGAGCTTCGATCGCCGCCGGCGCCGCGGTCCAGACGTGCACGTCGAGCGGCCCCAGGCTCCGGCACTCCGGTCGCGCCGGGGGGGCGCCGGCGGCCCGGGCCGCGCCCCGCAGATCGCCGCCGCCGGCCGCCGGCCCGCGGTTCGAGTCCCGAGCGGGGGGGGACGCGCGCGGATCCGCAGGCCCCCGCAGCACGTTCATTCGCAGTCGGTCGTCCCGCAGAACGGCAGCTCGTTGCCGCAGGCGTCGACGAAGGTGACACGGTACTGGAAGAACTCGTTCGACGCCGCGGCCGATTCGTGCAGGAACGAGTTGCCGTCGGAGGTCCCGAGCTTGACCCGATCCTGGGTGCCGCAGCCCGTGATGCGGTAGACCACCGCGCGCCCCGCAACCGGGTTCGTGCTCCAATCGATGCGAACGTCGTCGCCTTCGCGCGAGACCGAAATCTGGCACAACGTCTGGGCCGGGGGCTCCGCGCACTGCAGGCAGGCCTGACCGCTGTCGACGAGCCGGAACTCGTCGATGGCGGCCTCGACGAGCGATCCCGCGCCGAGGTCGGCCGCCGTGAACCGGAAGCGCACCGCAGAGGTCGGCGCGAGCGGAAGCGCATGGGCCACGGGCACCCAGGCCAGAGGCGTGCCGGCGCCGACCGTCTCGAGCGGCGTCCAGTTCTGTCCATCGTCGTTGGACACGGCGACGGAGAAGACGTCCGTGAGATCGCCCGGACTCCCGCCCTTGTCGTTCGTGAACCACCGCGAGTACTCGACGACCGGCGCCACGGCACCGGACAGATCGTACGGCGCCGACAGTAGCGTGGTCGTCCCGTCATCGACGTCGCCGTTCGAGGGCGACGGCGATAGCCCGGTGATCCAGCAGTTCGTGCCCGGATTCGAGGCGTCGTCGTCCGGCTGGTAGTTCGTCGGTGACGGATCGCCCCATTCCCAGTTGCCGGTCGCGGCGTTGTTCGGCGGCACGACCGACCAGGCCTCGTTCGTCGCTTCGAAGCCCGTCGTGAAACGCACGATATCGAACAGCGGAGGCGTCACGTCGTGGCGCACCTCGTTCGCCTCGGCATTTCCCTGAGCGTCTTTCGTCCGCACGAGATAGGTCTGCTGCGCCCCGGGCGTCACCCCGGCATCGACCAGGCCCGTCGCGAACGTCGTGGCCACCAGCGTTTCCGGCCCCGGCGCGAAGTCGGGATCCGTCGAGCGGTACACCTCGTAGGTCACGGGCCCGCTGCAGGTTTCGATCGCCGGCTGCCAGTCGAGCACGATTTCGCCGCAGCCCTCCGCCGCAACGGCCGAGGCCAAGCCGCCGAAGATCGGCGCTGCCGTGTCCGGCGTGACCGGCGCCGTCGCCGACAGCTTGACGAAGTTCTCATCCTCCCCGGAGACGGAGTCGTGGGCCCGGACCAGATAATGACGCGTGGCACCGGGCGGCAACGCTTGATCGACGAAGCTCGTCCCGGAAAGACCTTGATGGACGAGCGTGAACGGCAGCGGCAGCGGCAGCGCGGACGAATGGCGGTAGACGTTGTAGGTGATCTGACTGAAAGGCCCGCAATTCGAGCTTCCGGGGTTCCAGTTCAACCGGATCTCCCCGCAAGAGTCGCCGGGCTGGACGCCCGTGAGCCCGGCGAACGTCGGGGCGATCTGGCAGAACATCGGCGGCAGGCTGGCGGCCAGGCCGAACGGCTGCTCGGGCCCCTCGGCGATGTTGACGGCTTCGATCTCGACCGTGAACGTGCCGGCGGGGGCGTTCGAGACCACGACTTGCTCGATGTTGTTCGACCCGTCGCGCACCGTGCGAATCGCGGGCGCCCCGGGGTTCCCGGGATTCAAGGTCCAGGGGTGGTAGACGGTCGCGTCCGGACCCACGATGCGCAAGTCGAGGTCGTTCACCAGGACGGGGTTGGCGGCGGGCGATGCGGCGGGGTCGTCCCACGCCAGCGTCACCTTGAGATCCACGCCGCCCGGCGCCTCGAGCGTGAAGACGTAGACCTGGCCCTGAGTGATCGTGTCCTCGACGAAGCGCTCCTCGGCGATCAGATTCGCCGCGGGCACCGCCCGAATCGAGCCGTAGCCCGACTGGTAGTCCGGGCCGGGGTTTCCCAGGTCGACGGCGGTCTGTGCCAACACCGCGCGCAGGAGCGAGTTGCGGAAGTCGGGGCGCCCGAGAAACGACTTGCGGTACTGTTCGAGCAACAGCGCGCTCACCCCGGCGGCGGTGGGACTCGCCATCGACGTGCCGCACTTCACCGTGTAGCCGCCCGAGCTGCTGCACGACGTCACGCCATTGTCCCCCCCGGACTGGCAGCCGGGCGCCGAGACGTCCGGTTTCAGCCGACCGTCGTCGCAAGGCCCCCACGAGGTGAAGGAGGTCACCGAATCGTCGTTCGAGTTGAGCGCGCCGACGGTCAGGGAATTCTTCGCGCACGCGGGCGGTGCGGTCGTCAGGTAACTCGTTCCGCACGCACCGGTCGAGCGCTCGTTGCCATTGGCCCACACGATGCGGAACGGCGACCCCAGGGCGCCGCGCACGACCTCGTCGATGAGCGCGCTCGTCGCACCGTAGTTGCCCTCCCATTCGCAGGGATAACCGTTCGACGCGGTGTTGGTGCCGATCGAGTTGTTCGAGAGGTCGGCGCCGTAGAGCGAGATGGCCTCCGTGTAATCGGCCTCGAGGTCTCCAGGGTCGGTGTAGAGGAAGCCCTGTTGGAGCCCGCCCGGCTGCTCGAACCCGTAGGAGACGATCTGCACGCCCGGTGCCATACCGGAGAACTGGGCGCCCGCGCCCCCGACCGTGCAGGCGACGTGGGTCGCGTGGTCGCTCGTGCCCGACGTGTCGCTCTGTCCGACCGTCAGGCGTCCGGCGAGGTCGACGTGGCTGGCCACGCGGCCGCCGTCGTAGACCATGACCGTGACCCCGCTGCCGTCGAGGCCGTAGGGTGGATCGTTCAGGATCCCCGCCCCGGTCCGCACGGAGTTCTCGGCGTTCAGGTCCTCGAGCGCCGGGAGCGGCGGTTCGACGAACATCACGTCGTCGTGCGCCGCGAGGTCGGCGAGACGCGCGAGCGAAAGGTGTGCCACGACGCCGTTGATTGCGCGGATTCTGGAGACGAGCGTCCCGTCGAACGCTCGCACGATCGCTTCTGCGCGCTGTTCGAGGTCGACGTCCCGGTGGAACAGCACGTAAACGGCGACGGTGGTGCTGGAGATCGCCCCCGGCGATCCCGAGCGAACGATCGACCACGGATGGGCGATACCCGCAGCGAGATCGGGGTGCAGCTTGTTCGAGGGATCGATGGCTTCGATCGCAGTCAGGCCGGCCGCCCCGGCCGCGGCCGTCGGGTCCAGGGCGGGCGTCAGCCGGGCGAAGTAGGCGTGACCTCCGAGGTAGCTCAGCAGCCGCACGCCGCTCGCCTGCAGCGCCTCCCGGCCGGGAGGCGCGAGGGGTCCCGCGAAATAGGCCACGACGCACGTTTCATCGTCGCGAGCCGCGAGTTCGCCGAAGGCTCGGACCAGCTCGGCCGTGCCCATCGGAGTGGGCGCGCTCACGGCGCCGCTTCGCCAGCGCACTTCGGCCGCGTGGGCCGGAACCATCGCCCCCCCGCATACGACGGCGAGCGCGATTCCCCCGGCGAGCCAGCGGTCGGCGCCCCAGCGGCACGACCCAACCCTCGAAACCCCGGCGTGCTTCATGATCTCCCCTCTCGTCTCACGATCCGCGCCTTGGTTATACGACGAGAAGGCCTCTCGGCACAAAAAAAGCAGCGGCGCTCGGGCCCGCGAGCGACGGCCGCGCCGTGAGAACCAGCCGACCGGGGCGGAAGGCTCGGCCTCGCGCCTCCCGCGCGCCGCGGCCCCGGGAAAGCGGGTAAGATCGCCCGGGATGGAGGCGGGCGTCACCATCGAGTGCCCTTACTGCGGAGAGCCCACATGGGTCACCGTCGACGCCGGAGGCGCCTCACGCCAGCGCTTCGTCTCGGATTGCGAGGTCTGCTGCCGGCCGATCCATGCGACGGCGTCGCTCGACCCGCACGGGTCGACCGTGGTCCGCGGAGCCACGGAGGACGAGCCCGGCTAGGCTAGCGTAGCGAGGCTGGGGCGCGCCGCCAGGCCGCAGGGAAGTGGCAAGATGGGTCGCGGAAACGACGATGGGCGGCGTGAACGGCCGGCGGAACGGCGAAGACCCCAGCGCGCCCTGGTCTGGTTGATCCTGGCCCTCTTGCCGCTCGCGATCTTCTGGCAGGTTCGCGGCTTCGACTTCGTCAACTTTGACGACGTCGACTACGTTTACGGAAACAGCCGCGTCCAGGCCGGCCTGAGCTGGGACAACGTGCGCTGGGCGTTCGTCACGACACAGGCCTCGAACTGGCACCCTTTGGTGTGGCTCTCGCTGATGCTCGACGCGCGACTGTGGGGGATCGGCGCCGGCGGGTTCCACCTGGTCAACGCCCTGCTCCATGGGGTCGTCGGACTCCTGCTGTTCGTCGTCATGAACCGCATGACCGGCGCGTGGTGGCGCAGCGCGGTCGTCGCGGCACTGTTCGCCGTTCACCCGCTCCACGTCGAATCGGTGGCCTGGATCTCGGCGCGCAAGGACCTGTTGAGCGCCCTGTTCGGCCTGCTCGCGCTCCTGTGTTACGCGGAATATGCCCGCCGGCCCCGGGCTTGGAGCTACGGCTGCGCGCTCGCGGGGTATGCCGGCAGCTTGATGTCGAAGCAGATGCTGGTGACGCTGCCATTCCTGCTGTTGCTCCTCGACTACTGGCCCCTCGCACGGTTCCAGTCCCGTCCGGGGGAGTGGCGCCGACTGTGGCTCGAAAAGCTGCCGTTCTTCGTGCTGGCCGCGGTGTTCGGCGTCGTGGCACTGCTGGCCCAGCAGCACGGAGGGTCCGTCGCCAGCCTGGACCGCTGGCCTCTGGGGCCGCGCATTGCCAACGCCCTCGTGGCCTATGTCCTCTACCTTCGGCAAGCGGTCTGGCCACAAGGGCTCGCCTGCTTCTACCCGTACCCCACGACCGGCACTTCCGCGCCGACGGTCGTGGGGTGCATCGTGTCGCTCGGGCTGATCACCGCGGCTTCCCTGGCGCAGGCGCGCCGTCGGCCGTACTTGCCGGTCGGTTGGTTGTGGTTCCTGGGCAGCCTGGTCCCGGTCATCGGTCTCGTGCAGATCGGCGCCCAGAGGATGGCGGACCGTTACACATACTGGCCGCTGACGGGGCTGTGCATCGCGCTGGTCTGGCTCGTCCCGTCGCCGGCGCGCGACCGACGACGCGCGCTGCTCGCGCTGGCCACGGCGGGGCTTGTCGTGGCCTTCGCCGTCGTGGCCTGGCGGCAGACCGGCACCTGGCGCGACACGACGACCGTCTGGAAGCGTGCCCTCGCCGTCACCCGGAACAATTATCGCGCCCACAACAACCTCGGCGCGGCGCTGGGAGCCGTGGGCCGCCACGATGAAGCGGCCTACCATTTCGGGAAGGCGCTCGAGGCAGAGCCCGAGTACGCCAGCGCTCACGTCAACCTGGGGAAGGTTCTCGATCTGCAGGGGCGTTTCGAGGAGGCCGTGGCCCATTTCCGGCGCGCGCTCGAGATCGATCCCAAGCTCGCTTCCGCGCGGATCAACTGGGCCATCGCCCTCAGCCGCCGGCGACGTTTCGACGAGGCCATCCTGCAATTCCGGGCCGCGATCGAGGCGGACCCCGACGAACCGGGAGTGCTGCGGCTGCTCGTGGAAGCCCACGAGGCCCACGGTCTCTCCTTGGTTCATCAGGGGCGGCGCGTCGAGGCCGCTGCCCAGTTTCGGGAAGCCCTGCGCCTCGACCCCGATTCGGCGACGGCCCGCGAACAGCTGGATCCACGGCGAGACTGAACCTCGACGACCCCGCCTTTGGCCCGGCCGGCCCGAACCGCCTAGACTGCTCGAGCGCTGGGGCGGGAAACCAAGACCCATGAGGTGCAAGAGAATGAAGGCGACGCATCGACTCTCGAGTCTGGTCTTCCTCGTGATCTTGGCCTTGGGCTGCGGGGGCGGGACGCCCGAAAGGCAGCCCGGCCCCGCGTCGCGGAGCTACCTCAGCATCGGCACGGCGCCGACGGGCGGAGCCTTCTTCCAGGTCGGGGGGGCGATGGCCGAGGTGCTGACCGCGCACGGTGCAAGCCAGGGCTGGCAGGTCACGGCGGAGTCGACCAAGGGCTCGCAGGAGAACATCCGGCGGCTCGAGCGGGGCGAGCTCGATCTCGCCCTGTCCAACGCCGCGATCACCTACTTCGCGACACGGGGCGAGGCGGGGTGGGACAAAGCCTACCCGGTGCAAGCGGTGATGACGCTCGCCCCCAACGTCGCGCTGTTCCTCACGCCCCGCGCGAGCGGTGTGGAGCGGCTGGCCGACCTGCGGGGACGGCGGGTCGTCGTCGGACCGGCCGGTGCCGGCTTCGAGTTCTTTGTCGGACCGTTGCTCGAGGCACACGGCCTGCGCATGGAGGACTTCTCGCCGCTGAACCAGACCCAGAGCGCCTCCGTCGACATGCTCGCCGACGGGTCGGCCGTCGCCGCGTTCCTCGGCGGCGCGCTCCCCACCGCGTCGATCACCCAGGCCTGTGCCTCGATGGACATTCGCTTCCTGCCCTTCGACGCGGCAGCGGTGGCGGACCTCGTCGAGCGGTATCCGTTCTTCGAGCGGCACACGATTCCGGCCGGCACCTATCGCGGCCAGGATGCCGACTTCCCGGCACTCGACGTGGGCACGATGCACCTGATCGCCAGCGCCTCCGCCGACGAAGAGCTGATCTACGGCCTGACCCGCACGCTGTGGGAGCGCCGCGACGAGATCACGGCACGGTTCGCTTCGGCCGGCGAGGCGATCAATCCGGGGAACGTCGCGCGCGACCTGGGCACCGAGTTTCACCCGGGAGCGATCCGCTACTACCGTGAGATCGGCATCTGGCCCGCGACGGACGGCGGCGAGTAGTCGCCGCGGGTGAAGGGCCGCATGCGACGCACCACTGTCGCCGTCCTGGGCGCCATCGTCTGTCTGTTCACGCTGGCCGAGGTCAACTATCCCAGGCTCGGACCCCAGGCCGGACTGGCGATCTTCGCCGCGCTGGGCCTGATGTTGTGTTTTCTGAGCTACCCGTGGCGCTCCGGGCCGCCGAGCGGCGGGCGTGGGGCAGCGTGGCTCGACGGCCTCTTGATCCTCTCGACGGTGCTCAGCTGCGGGTGGGTCGTGATCCAGACCGAGCCGCTGTTCTCGCACTGGTGGGTCGGCGGACAGTCGCTGGGGAACCGCGCGGGACAGGAGACGTGGCTCGACGTGGCGATCGGATTGGCCGGCCTGCTGCTGGTGCTCGAAGCCACGCGGCGCAGCATCGGCCTGGCGCTCCCGATCCTGGCGCTGGCGTTCGTGGGCTACGCCGTCTTCGGGCCGGCCATGCCGGACTGGCTCTTTCCGCACCGCGGATACGGGCTCGAGCGCATCGTGGCCCAGACCTTCCTGCACTCGCAGGGCGTCTTCGGCGTGGCGCTCAGCGTGATGTTCACCTACGTCGTGCTGTTCGTGGTCTTCGGCGCGTTGCTGCAGCAAACCGGAGCGACCGAGTTCGTGATCGACCTGGCGCAGCGGCTGTTCGGGCGGACGCCCGGAGGCCCGGCCAAGGTCGCCGTCGTCGCCAGCGGAATGATGGGATCGGTTTCCGGAAGTGCCGTGGCCAACACGGCGACGACCGGGATCTTCACGATCCCGCTGATGCGCAACGCCGGATTCCGACCCGAGATCGCCGCCGGCATCGAAGCCGCGGCCAGCTCGGGGGGCGCGCTGGCCCCGCCGGTGATGGGCGCGGGCGCCTACATGATGCTCGAGATCGTGCGCCCGCCGGTGACCTACCTCGAGGTCATCCGTGCCGCGCTGCTGCCCGCGCTCCTCTACTATCTCTCGCTCTTCCTGCTCGTCCACTTCATCGCCAAGCGCATCGGCTCGTCCCTGACGGCGGCGGCGGAGCCGCCGCGCCCGGCGCGGGCCACTTGGCGATTCGAGGGGCTGGTCTTCGCCGCGGGGCTCGGCTCGCTGCTGGCGCTGTTGCTGGCCGGCTACACCGTGTTCCGCGCGGTCTCGGTCGCGCTCGTCGTCGTGCCGGCGCTCGCGGCCTGCGTGCCGCGGACGCGGATCGGACCGCGGAAGCTGATCGATGCGCTGTTGCAGGCCGGCCGTGACCTCGTTCCGCTGGTCGCCGCCGCGGCCTGCGTGGGGATCCTGCTGGGGGTCGTCACCCTGACCGGGATCGGTACCAAGCTGCCATCGACGATCCTCGGCCTGGCCGAGGGCCAGCTGGTGGCCGCGCTGGTCCTGCTGATGGTCTCGTCCCTGGTGCTGGGGATGGGGCTGCCGTCCGCCGTCTGCTACCTGCTGTTGGCGACGCTGGTCGGGCCTGTGCTCGGGGATCTCGGCGTCGAGCCGCTCGCAGCGCACATGTTCATCTTCTACTTCGGCATGATGTCGATGGTCACGCCGCCGGTCGCGCTGGCCGCCTACGTCGCCGCCTCGATCGCCGGCGCCGGAATCATGCGTTCGTCGTGGGCCGCCTTTCGCATGGCGCTGGTGGGTTTCCTGCTGCCGTACATGTTCGTCTTCCAACCCGAGCTGCTGCTTCTCGGCGCGGGCGGCGAGCCCGCTCTGCCGTCCGACGTCGCGGGAGCGCTGACGCTGGCCGTGCTGGGCATCGTGCCCTACGCCGCCGCGATCGCCGGATACCTGTTCGACTCGTTGCGCTGGTCCGAGCGCGGCTTGCTCTTCACCGCCGCGCTGCTGCTGCTGCTGCCGGGCTCGGGCCTGACCGCGGGGGCAGTCACCGACATCGCGGTCAACGGCGCCGCCCTGACGCTGTTCGCCGCGGTGGCGGGCGCCAGCTGGCTCCGATCGCGAGTCCGCGGCGGCCGGGCCGCCGCCTGAGCCGCGGTCCTCGAGCATGATCGCATCGCGCCAGCTGCCCCGTGCGCGCGTCGTTCGCTCCTCGAAACGCCTCGTTCATGTCCAGCGCGGCGGGATCCTGGTCGGATGGGCGCTGACCCAGGCGCTCGTGGCGCCGTGCGCATCGGCTTTGGAGGGACGGGTCGTCGATCGCGAGGACGGCCGACCGGTGGCCAACGCCGAAGTGACCGTCGTCGGGCGAACCCACGCGACCCGCACCGATCCGGACGGACGGTTCGTGCTCGTCCCCGACCCTGCTCCGCCTTTCGAACTGCTCGTGGTCCTGCCCGGTGGCCGCTACGCGAGCCCCATTCTCGTCGACGAGCTCCCGGCGCAGGGTCCGGTCCTGGTCGAGGTCGCCCCGATGATCGACGCTTCGGTGACCGTCGGGCCCGGCGCCCATCCGGGCATCCAGACCGCGCCGGCGAACGGATCGACGCTCGTGTCGCGGGACGACCTCCGCGCGCGCCAGCCCCAGAACTTGGCGCAGGCCCTGGAGAACACTCCCGGCGTCTCGAGCGCCTCCGAGGGCCAGGCCGCGGTTCCGACGATCCGGGGGCTGGCGCAGGGTCGGTCGGTCATTCTCATCGATGGGGCGCGCGTCACCGCGGAGCGCCGCATCGGTCCCAGCGCGACCTACCTCGACCCGTTCGTGCTCGAGAGCGTGGCGGTGGCTCGTGGGCCGGGGTCCGTGGCCTACGGCTCCGACGCCTTCGGCGGGTTGATCCTGGCCCGCACGCGCCGCCCACGACCGGGAGGCGACCTGGCCTTCCGCCTGGCGGGCACGCTCGGCAGCGGCGTTCCGCAGGGTCGAGCGGGCTTCGAGGTCGAGTCGGGGATCACCGCTCACCAGGGAGTGCTGTTCGCGGCGCACTACCGGGAGTTCGAGGACTATCACAGCCCCGCGGGAGAGGTCCCGAACTCGGGGAACGAGGACCGCGGGTACCTGGCCCGCTACGTCTGCGTCCTGAAGCGCGGAGTCTTCTCCCTGGGGTTGCAGGAGGACCGTGGCCGCGACATCGAACGGCCGCGGACGGATTCGGAGATCGTCCGCTTCTACTACCCGCGCGAAGATTCGACCCGCCTGACGGCTTCGTACGAGAGCGGCCCTGTCCGCGGTCTGGACGCGGCCGAGATTGCGTTGTTCCTGGGAGACTACCGACTGCTGACCGACCAGGACCGCGTCGCGACCGCGACCGATCCGCGGCAGATCGCCCGCGCCGACGTGTCGGCGCGGGATTTCGGCCTGCGGGCCGTGGCCGCGAAGCACTGGGGCCAGACCCGCCTGGACTTTGGAGCCGAGGTCCACGGACGGTGGAACCTGGAGGCCGAGGACGTGGTCATCACGTTCGATAGCTCCGGCGAAAGGTCGGGTCACGAGACGATGTCGACCGTCGAGAGCGCGCAGCGCATCGACTCCGGACTGTTCGTCTCCGCGGAGGGCGCGGTCGGTCCGGTCGTCTCGGTCGCGGCAGGGCTGCGCATCGATCGGTCGCAGTCCGAGAACGAAGGCGGCTTCTTCGGCGACACCTCGCGCACCGAGTCCCAGCCCGCGGGCTTCGCCTCGCTGACGCTCGGCCCGTTCTCCGGTTTCTCCTGGACCCTCCAGGCGGCGCGAGGATTCCGCGACGCACGGCTGTCCGATCGCTACTTTCGCGGAGTCACCGGCGCGGGGTTCATTACCGGAAACCCCGATCTCGAGTCCGAGACCAGCGACCAGTTCGACCTGGCCCTCCGTCACACCGGCCCTCGTTGGCGCTCGGCAATTTATCTCTACGACTACCGCATCGACGATCTCATCGAACGCTACGAGGACGAGTCCCGGGAGGACTTCTTTTTCTTCCGCAACCACGGACGCGCCCGGATCCGCGGCGTCGAGATCGAAACGCAGGCCGAGCTGCGCGGCCAGGTCACGCTGCATGTCGTGGCCGGACTGGCCGAGGGTGAGACGCGCGACGACGGCCTGCCGCTGGACGACATTCAGCCCGAGAGCCTCGCCGTGCGGTTGCGCAAGGGCTTCGGCGAGCGCGGTTTCTTCCAGGTGCGGGGAGCGTACTTCGGCCAAGACGACGAACCGGGCCCCAACGAGGTGGCGAGCGGAAGCTACGAGCTCTTCGACGCGACCCTGGGCTGGAAAGCGACGCCGAACCTCGAGCTGCAGCTGTTGCTGCGCAACCTGCTCGACGAGTCCTACGCGCTCGGCACCGATCGACGCTCGCCCGTGGCGCCCGGAGTCTCGGGCAGCCTCTCCGCTCTGGCCACCTTCTGATGCGGCCCGCCGGCAGGCGCTCGGTCGAACCGCTCGGCCGCGAGCACGATCGCCGGATCGTGAATCCTCGGACGCCGCCACGCCCGAGGCCGCCGGACGAAAACCGTCCGTCGCGACCTTGACCTCGGTGACCTCCCGGGACCTCCCGTGCCGACTCCACGGCCGGAGGAGTTACGAGGTGTACGCGACAAGATAGGCGACCCAGCTCTGCTGGTTCTCGAAGTAGGTCCGGCGACGGAAGATCCCGTCGCCGTCGTTCTCGTCTTCGTCCCAGCCATCCACGTAGACCTCCGTCGAGCTGAAACCCGCGTCGAGCAGGAGCTCCCGCATCTCGGGCAGCGACCACAGACGCCAGTCGTAGTGGAAGGCCTTGTTCATCCGGGTTCCGTCCTGCAGGCGGAAATGGATGTGGCAGACGATGTGGTGGTCGATGGGGTTGAAACGCGCCTGCTCCCAGACGTAGGTGAAGCGGGGCAGCCTGGTGCCGTCGAACGCCTTGCTGGCGGGGATCTTGCGTTCTTCCCGATCCTCGCAGAGCGTCTCGCTCCCCCCCCAAGCGTCCAGCACGAAGATCCCGCCGGGGGCCAGCGAGCGGCGCACCTGGCGGAAATATCCGCCCAAGAGCTCGCGCGTCTTGAACACCGAGTAGGAGAAGTTCAGCGCGTTGACCAGATCGACTTTCGGGGCCGTGATATCGAGGACGTTGCGACGGAGGAGGTGCAGCCGGGACGCCCGGCGACCGAGCCGCGGCGCGTAGTGCGCCCGGGACCAGTCGAGCGTCTTGCGGTCGACGTCGACACCCCACGCCTCGTGATCCGCGCCGCGGCGCACCCACTCGCCGGCGAGCCAGGCCGTACCGCAGAAATCCTCGCGCAGCCGGCGAAACGGGCCGCCGTTCCTCCTCTTGTAGATGCGCTTGAAGAACTGGATGTCGGCGTCCACGGATTGCACGGCCGCGGAGTACAGATGGTGTCGGTCGGGCGCCTTGCGGCGGTCGGGCGCGCCCTTCCGCCGTCGGTTCGTCTTCGGTTGCATCGTTCCCCTTCGAGGTTCGCCCGGGAAGCCGGTCGCGAGGCTGCAGAGTCTAGCCGATCGGCGGCGCGGCGACCGGCGGCGCTTCTCACCGAGCGCCGGCGAGCGGCAGTTCGTAGCAGGCGGCCTCGCGATCGTTGCGCACGAACAGCTCGGAGCCGGCGAGCGCGGGGGGGTTCCAGGTCTTGCCCGCCAGCGCCGTGAAGCTCCCCAGCTCGCGGCGGGCCGCGGGCCGAGCTTCGACCAGGGCGACCTCCCCGCTCTCGCCGAGGACGAGCAGCAAGTCGTCGACGAGCAACAGCTGCCCGTGTCCGTGACGTCCCTCTTTCCAGCGCCGCTCACCGGTAGCCGGGTCGAGACAGACCAGGATCCCGTCGTCGAGGCCGTACAGGAAGCCGTCGTGGTAGACGACGTTCGAGAACTTCGACTTGAGCCCGCGGGACTCCCAGAGCAGATCGACGACCGCTCCCTCGCCGCCGGACCGCACCTGCAGCAGCTTCCCCCCCACCCCGTAGCCCGTCGAGACGAAGACGCGATCCCCCGGAAGGACCAGGGGCGTGAACGTCATCTCCGTGCCCGAGGGCCAGGCGAACTCCCACAGCACCCGACCGTTCCCGGGATCGTGGGCCGCCACCGCGCCCGAGTTGAGGACCAGGATCTGCGGCGCGCCGGCCAGCACGGCCTGGCGCGGGGAGCCGTAGGCCGGCCCGCCGGACCCGCCGGACCAGCGGCGCACGCCGGTCTCGGCATCGTAGCCGACCAAGGCCTGACCCTCGGTACCGCCGACGGCAGCGACCACGTAGCCGTCGAGCACGAGCGGCGAGGCGCTGACGCCGTAGGCGGGCGGGGACGCCGCGGCGTCGACGAGCACGTTCCTCGACCATAGCAGCGCGCCGCTGCCGAGATCGAGGGCGTTGAGCACCCCGCTGGCACCCAGGGCGTAGACCCGCCCCCCGTGGATCGCCGGTGTCGCGCGGGGGCCGGGGCCGCCGAGCGGATCGTCCCAGCGCGTGCGGTCCGCGTGGGCCCAGAGCAGCTCGCCCGTCAGGCGGTCGTAGCAGGTGACGAGTTCGTCTTCGCCCCGTTGCTCCTGGGTGACCGCGTACGCTCCGGCCACCGCAAAGCCCGACCACCCGGCCCCGACCGGCCGCCGCCAGCGGACACGAGGCGGCGCGCTCCAGTCGCGGGTCAACCGCACCCCGGGCACGCGGCCGTCGCGCGACGGCCCCTGGAACTGTGGGAAGTCGTGGGCCGAGGCCGTGACCGGCGCGCTTCGCCGGGCCGCCGCGGGGCCCTCAGTTGCGGCGGCGGCCTCGCCGGACCAGCGCCAGCCCAGGACCGGCATGACGTCGCCGCTGACGCCGCGAATCTCCAGCACGGCCGGAGCGAGCGCGAGACCGGTGACGATCGCGGCCGACCCGGCCAGCCGAGCCCGCCAGCGCATCCTGGACAGCAGCAAGAGCCACGACAGGGTCCACAGCACGAGCAGGATCGCGGTGGCGCCGGTGACCGCCATCGTGGCCACGACTTGATCCTGCCGCTGGTCGCGCTCGACCGACCAGACCCAGGCCAGGAGCGCCACAGCCAACCCGTCCAGGACCAGAACCGGCCACAGCCATAGTCGCCAGCGGATCTGTCCCGCTCCGCCGCCCGCAGCGCTACCGGGACTCGTGCTCGTCTTCACGTGGGCAGGGGTCCGAAGAACTCGGAACATTCCCGCAGCTCGCGGACGACGCGATAGGGGGGCAGCGAGCGCAGGAACGTCCGGCCGTAGTGCCGGGTGGTCAGCCGCGGATCCAGCACCGCCAGGATCCCGCGATCCGCGCGGTTGCGCAGCAAGCGTCCCAGGCCTTGCTTGAGCTCCAAGACCGCCAGCGGCAGCTGATACTCGACGAACGGGTTGCCGCCGGACCGGCGGATGCGCTCGACGCGTGCCGCGATCAACGGATCGCTGGGCACGTCGAAGGGCAGCTTGTCCACGACGACCAGGGAGAGTGCATCGCCGGGGACGTCCACCCCGTGCCAGAACGAGGCCGTGCCGAGCAGCACCGCGCGCGGCGTGCTGCGGAACGACTCGACGAGCGCGACCTTGGTTCCGGCCCCCTGGAGCAGCAGCGGCCAGCGGTCCAGACGGGAGAGCTCGGCGTGGACCCGCTCCATCTGGGCGTAGGAGGTGAAGAGCAGGAAGGCTCGACCGCCCGTGACGTCGAGCAAGGCGAGGATCTCCTCCAGGGCCCGCTCGAGAAACGCGGGATCGCTCGGCGCGGGCATCGCCCTTGGCAGATAGAGCACGGCCTGCGCTCGATGGTCGAAGGGCGACTCCACCGCGAGCGTCTCGGCCTGCTCGAGTCCCAGCCGCCGGCGAAAGAACTCGAAGCCGTTCTCGACGGTCATCGTGGCGGAGGTCAGCACCGTGGACTGGAGCCGGTCGAACACGTTGGAGCGCAACAGGTCCGCGACATCGATCGGAGCTGCGGTCAACACGACGGTCTTGCGCCCCCGCAGCTCCATGCTGTACACGAAGGCGGGATCCTCCCGGTGCAGCACGCTCGCCAGCGCTGCGCGCAGCTCCAACGCCCGGGCGGGCAGAGCCTCGGGCCCCCCCGTTACCGCCGGCAAGGCCTCGGCCTGACGCGCCAGGTCGTCGATCGCTTCCGAGAGCCGTGCCCACTCGCCCTCGAGCTGCGGTCCACCGCGGCCGGGCGGATCGAAACGGGCGCGGCCACTGTCGCCGCGCAATCGATCGCGCAGGCCGGCGTAGAACTCCCCGGCCGCCCGGCGCAACGTTGCGGAGCCGCAACCCCCTTGACTCGGACCGCCGCAGCGAGTCGCCAGCCGCTCGCCATCGCGGGCCAGATCCTCGAGCTGTCCCGACGACACCTGAACGCCGAAGTACAACGTGGCGATCTCCTCGAGCAGGTGCGCTTCGTCGAAGATCACCGCATCGTATTCGGGCAGCACGGCCCCGTACGCCGAGCGCAGCGCCCGATCGGCGAAGAACAGGTGGTGGTTGACGACTACGATGCGCGACTCCGCCGCTCGACGCTTCATGCGCGTCAGCCAGCACGGGTCGTACTCGGGGCAGCGCGACCCGCTGCAGGTTTCGGCCCGGGCGTTGACGTCGCGCCAGAGCCGGAGCCGGTCCGGCATGTCGGCGATCTCGGCCCGGTCGCCGTGGCCTGTCGCGCGGGACCAGGCGGCGATGCGTCCGATCCACGGCGCCTCGGCCGCATCTTCGAGCAGCGGCTCGCGTTCGACTTGCGCCAGCCGATAGCGGCACAGGTAGTTGTCGCGCCCCTTCATCAGGCAGGCGGAGACGTCGATCCCGGCGCGCTCGCGCAGGAACGGCAGGTCCTTCGTGTAGATCTGGTCCTGCAGGTTGCGCGTGCCCGTGGAGACGATCACGCGGCGGCCGGTGGCCAAGGCCGGCACGAGATACGCGAGGGTCTTGCCCGTCCCGGTCCCGGCCTCGACGATCAGACTCCCGCCGACCTCGAGCGTTCGGGCCACCGCGGCCGCCATGCGCTCCTGGCCCGGACGAGGCTCGTAGCTCGGGTGGATGCGGGCGAGCGTCCCCTGCGGTCCGAAGAACTCAGCCGATTCGAGCACCGGGCACCACCCGGTCCCTCACGCGCGGTCCACGGTTCCGGCCTGCAGCCGTCCGGCGTAGAGCGGGAATTCCGCGGCGAACTCGGCGACCTCGGCCTTGATGCCGGCCAGGGCCGCGGGATCCCGCCGCGCGTCGATCGCCCGCGCGATGAAGTCGCCGATCGCATCCATCTGTGCCAGTCCCATCGCGCGCGTGGTCACGGCCGGCGTGCCGATGCGCAGGCCGCTGGCCACCAGCGGAGGGTTCGCATCGAAGGGGATCGCGTTCTTGTTCACCGTGATGCCGGCCGCCTCGAGTGCCTGCTCGCCCTCCTTGCCGGTGACGCCCTTGGAGAACACGTCGACGAGGAACAGGTGATTGTCCGTGCCTCCGGAGACGATGCGGTAGCCGTGATGCGCGAGCCGGGCAGCGAGTCGCTTGGCGTTGGCCAGAACGCGATCGATGTAGGCGCGATAGGTCGGCTGCAGCGCCTCGTGGAAAGCCACGGCCTTGGCGGCGATGATGTGCATGAACGGGCCGCCCTGCAACCCCGGGAAGACGATCTTGTTCAGCGCCTTGGCGCGCTGGGCATCGCACAGCACGAGGCCCCCGCGAGGCCCGCGCAGCGTCTTGTGCGTGGTGCTGGTGACGAAGCCGCAGTGTGGCACGGGACTGGGGTGGCGACCTGTCGCGACCGGCCCGGCGATGTGCGCGATGTCCGCCATGACCTCGGCACCGCTCGCGCGCGCGATGGCGCCGATGTGCTCGAAGTCGATGGTGCGAGCGTAGGCCGATGCGCCGCAGACGATGAGCTTCGGACGGTGCTCGTACGCCAGCCGCTCCAGCGCGTGGTAGTCCAGGGTCTCGTCCTCGCGCCGGACCCCGTAGGCCACGAAGCGGTACAGCTTGCCGGAGAGGTTCAGCGGGTGGCCGTGAGTCAGGTGCCCACCGTGGCTCAGATCCATGCCGAGCACCGTGTCGCCCGGCTCGAGCACCGTGAAGTAGACGGCCTGGTTGGCCTGGCTGCCCGAGTGCGGCTGCACGTTGGCCGCCTCGGCCGCGAACAGCCGTTTGGCCCGATCGCACGCCAGTCGCTCGACCACGTCCGAAAACTCGCAGCCACCGTAGTACCGCCGGCCCGGATAGCCTTCGGCATACTTGTTGGTGAAGACCGAGCCCATGGCCTCGAGCACGGCCTCGCTGACGAAGTTCTCCGAGGCGATCAGTTCGAGACCACGGGATTGCCGCTCGATCTCGTGCTGGACGGCTCGCGCGACTTGCGGGTCGACTTCGAACAGGCCACGCTCCAGATCCTCGGTCATGGTCCGCACTCCGGAGACGCCCGTGGGCGGCGTGGCCCGCGTCGTCGCGCTACCGTAGTCCATCGATGGGGGGCTGGCAACCCTCTCGGTTCAGCGGTCTTCGCGGCGCAACTGTTCCACGCCGGGAATCGGGATCGCCCCCATGTCCAGCAGGTGGGCGTGCTCCTCGATCGCGTAGGCATCCGTCATCGCCGCCAGGTGGTCGGCCAGCAAGCGCACGAACCGCGGATCCTGCCGGTAGCGCCGCGTCTCGGCCTCGATCGCGTCACGGGGCAAGTCACGCAGGTAACGCCCGCCCGTGCGCTCCTTGAAGCGCAGCAGCACGTGCGGCTCGAGCAGCGTGGGGTCCGCCTGGTAGGCGGCGAGCAGGCCCAGCACCACGCGACGGCCGCGTCCGTCGACGCGATCGGCCTCGAAACCCTGACGAATCCGGGCGCCGGCGAAGGTCTCCAGTTCCGCCAGCAGCCGCTCGGCCGCCGGCGCCACGCCGACCTCGTGGCCCTGGATCGCGTCGTCGCGCAGCGCTCGCAGTCGCTCCGGGCTCGCCACGTCGTGGCGCGCGGCCCAGCGCTCGAGCGAGCGAGCGCTGGTCAGGATCGCGCCGGTGACCAGCATGTGCGTCAGCCCGCGGTGGATGGAGTTGGCCTTCATGAAGCGGCTGGCCCGCGGCTGCCAGCGCGCGCCGAGTTTGCGCTTGAGTTCGCGCACGGCCCCCAACCGCTCGACGGTCTCGACCGTCACCGCGCCCGACTGCAACGCGTCGTCGAGATCGTGGAGCGTTTCGGCGATGCGGTCGGCCAGGACCACGACCTGCACCTCGAACTCGGGCGGCCGGTCGACCCGCAAGCCCTGGATCGGCTCGGGCAAGGCGCGCTCCCGTGGCCCGCTCTTGAGGATGCCCTCGCGCACCGCATCGGTCAGGTTGAGGCCGGGATGCGCGTAACGCTTCTCCAGGAGGTCCACGACCCGCACGCCCTGCCAGGGGCGCCAGAACCCCCCGAGGTCGCCCAGGCCCGGTCCGCCCCGGCCGTCCAGGCGACCGGCGAGCGCATCGTCGAGCGCGCGCTCCCCCGCCGGTCCGAAGGGCGGCTGCCCGAGGTCGTGACCCAGGGCCACGGCCTCGATCAGATCTTCGTTGAGCCCCAGAGCCCGCCCGATGGTCCGCGCCAGCTGAGCCACCTCGAGTGTGTGCGTCAAGCGATTGCGCCGGTGATCCTCGTAGCGCGGGAGGATGCCCGACTGAGCCTTCTGCCGCAGCCGCCTGAAGGCACGGCTGTAGACGATGCGATCGCGGTCGCGCTGAAACTGCGTGCGGTAGTCGAAGGCGCGCCCTTCGTCCTCGAGCGGGTAGCGGCGCGTGGCCCAACCCGCCCGCGCAGCCCAAGGCGCGAGCCGCTCCCCCTCGGCTCGTTCGAGCCGCTCTCGCATGGACTCGACCATCGGCGGGATGCTCCTCGACCCGGCCGCATGCTACCTCCGCGCCTCCGGCCGGTTCAAGAAGCCCGGATGGCTGGGGGGATACCCGGCGGTTGCTCCTCCTGCGGCCCGAACCTAGATTCCCGAGGCAGCCTTGGGGTGGATCTGGAGGTCCGCAATGTCGTTCGACTTCGATCCCGATGAGGCAAGTCTGCCGACCCTGCCCGCCCTCGACCGGATCGACAAGCAGGAAGGGGCGAACGACCGCCGCGGGAAGATCCCGGTGATCCGCATCGACGCCGACCTGTGCGAAGCGACCGGCGTGTGCTCCGCGGTCTGTCCCGAGGACGTGCTCGAATCCGGCACGGGGCCCACGCGTGTGGTGCGCCCCGAGGCCTGCACCGAGTGCTGGATCTGCGTCGAGAACTGCGTTTCGGGCGCGATCGAGATCGGTTGATCGCCGGCTGACGGCGACGCGGCGGTTGCGCGTGCGGTGGAGGCGGGCTAAGGTCGGCGCCCGATGATCGCGGAGCTCGAGAGCCTCGACACTGCGGGCGCCGAAATGGCGCGGCGCGCGCGCGCCGCCGGCGTCTTGCTGATCTGGCGCGCCCAGGCCCGCAGCGTGCGCCACGTCGTCGTGCGGCGCGGCCGGATCGAGAGCACCGCGTACGATTCGTCGGCGGGCCACGGGGTACAGGTGGTCACCGCCGAGGGACGCACGGCCCTGGCCAGCCGAGATGATCTGCGGCCGGACGAGGCGCTGGCCCTGCTCGACCGCGCGATCGAGGCGGCCCGCGGCGGAGCGGCCCTCGGGCTGAGCCGCGGCGACCTGCCGCCGCTCGAGCCGACCCGCGACCGTGTGGTGCCGCCGATCGCCGGCTTCGACCTCATCCGGCTGGACGCCGTCGGCCGTCGTCTGGCCGAGATCGAGGCCGAGATCACGGGTCGTGTACCGGGCACCCAGTCGAGCGTCAGCTTCCGCGCCGAGTTGGACGCCTGGCGCATCTTCCGTTGCGACGGCACCGACGTGCTGTACGCGATGCCTCGCTGCACGATCGCGGCCCACGCCACGAGCGCAGGCGCCGGCGCGCGGCACGGCGTCTCGACCTCCCTGTTCAGCCCGTCGCCCGACCTCCTGGACGACGAAGAGCGGCTCGGCCGCTTCCTGAAGCGAGCCGGGCGCGCGGCGCGCCTGGCGCTCGAGCTGCCCGATGCGCCGGCCCATCCGGCAGGCAGCTTTCCGCTGGTCATCGACTACGCCCTGGCCAAGGGTTTGGCCCACGAGGCCTTCGGCCACGCCGCGGAGGCCGACGGCTTCCGCTCGTCGGTTCTGGCGCGCGACGGGACGTTCCGCGCCGGAGAAGTCGTGGGCGCGTCCCACGTCTCGATCGTGGACGAGCCGGTCGAGGCCGACCACGCCTGGCAACCGTACAGCGCGAACGGCGTGCCACGCACCCGGGCGACGATCGTCGACCGCGGACGGCTGGTCGAGGGCCTGTCCGACATCTGGTCGGCCGGACCCGCCGGCGTCCGACTCACCGGCGCCGCGCGGGCCGAGTCGTTCCAGCACGCGCCCCAGCCGCGCATGACCAACATCCGGATCGAAGTCGACCACCCCTGTCCCGCGCCCGGCGCGTTCGAGGACTACGATCCCGAGCGGGTGCGCGACCTCTTGCTGGCGAACGGCGTGCTGAACCGGCATCCGCGCGTGGCGTTCCTCTCGGGCTACAGCGGAGGCCAGGTCAATCCGACGACCGGCGACTTCGTCTTCAACTGCAAGGCGATCTACGTCCTCGGCCGGGACGGGATCGCGCTGCACAAGCCCGCGATCCTCTCCGGATCGATGTTCAGCGCCCTGCACGCCGTGCGCGAGGCCTTCGGTCCGTTGATGCTCGACGCGCTCGGTTACTGCGGCAAGTGGGGACAGAGCGTGCCCTCGAGCGGCGGCAGCCATTTCTACCTGGTGCTCGACCCGGACCCCGGCGTCCGGCTGGGGGGTGCGTAGGGATGGAGCTGGAGCGTTTCCTGCGGGGGCTCGTCGAGGCGCGACCCGCCGGTCACGCCGTCCGGGACTGGTCGCTCCACGCGCACGAGACCTGCGGATTGAGCCTCGGCATCAAGGACGGCGAGATCGGCAACTCCCACGTGCCGCTCCGGCTCTCCGAATCCCGGGGCGCGCGGTACCGGCTGGTCTGGGACGACGGCAAGGTGAGCCGTGGCTACGCGGAGCGCCGGCTGGTCGAGGACGACGCCGCAGGCGTGCTCGAGCATGCGCGCGCGGCGGCCTACGATGACCCCGACGCGGCCGTGGTCCGGGGTCCCGCGACGTTTCCCGACGTCGCTCTGTACGACCAGGACTCTTGCGAACTGGCCCGCGGCGGCACCGAGCCGCTCGTGGCGCGCCTGGCCGCGATTCGCGAACGGGTGGCCGAGCACCGGTTCGAGACCTGGAGCGGATCGTTCAGCGCCCATCACGGCCGATCTCGGGTCTGCTCCTCCGCCGGCCTCGATGCCTCGAGCACCGGCACGAACTGCAGCTGGCAACTGACCTTCAACGGCGAGATCGGCGACGGGTTCGGCGCGCGCCGGTTCGAGGCCGAAACCGCCTTCCTGGCGCGGCTGGATCGGTTGGCGGCGATCGCGGAGCTCTTGGCCAGGCCGGCCCAGCCCCCGCCGGCGGGCCTGTGCCCGGTCCTGCTGCATCCGCACGTCGTCGAGAGTTACGTGCTCGAGACGCTCTTCGACAACCTGCGCGGCTCCACGGTCGCGCACGGAGAGGGCCGCTTTCGCCGGGAACAGTTCGGCGCCGAGCAGCCGGTGATGCGCGAGGACCTCGGCCTGCGCATCGACCCTCTCTTGCCCTTGCGCAGCGGCTCGTACCGCTTCACCACCGAAGGGGTGCCGGCGGCCCCCTGCGTGTTCGTCGCGCGCGGCCGGCTGATCCAGCCGGTCTTGGATCTCAAGTACTCCCGGCGTCTCGGCTTGGAGCCGACGCCGCTGCCTGGCGGCGCGGACACGACCTTCCTCGAGGGATCCCCGCGGCTGACCCTGAGCACGGCACTCGAGCGGGCCCGCGGCGGTGCGCTCGTCCTTGCGGTGCTAGGCGTCCACACCCAAGACAGCGCGAGCGGCGACTTTTCCCTGTCGGCGCCCCAGACTCTCGTGGTCGGCGACGATGGGCTGGCCGGGCGCATGCGGGGGACGATCTCGGGCAACCTGTTCGACGTGCTCGCCAGCGACCGCCTGGAATTCGTCGATTTCGAGGGCGAGGAGACCCCAGGCCTGCTCTTTCCGTGCCGGCTCGATCCGCGTTGACTGCCGGGAACGGGCGGCTTGAACCCTCGACCCGCGCGGCACGGAGCTTGACAGATTGGCGCGGCGATCCGATGAAGCTGTGCGTTCGCGGCTGGTTCTCGAGACTTTCCCCTTCGCGGATCGCCCGCGTGCTCCACGAGAGGGTGCGCCATGAACCCCGAGAGATTCACGATCAAGGCGCGGGAGGCCATCGAGGCGGCACGCCGCGCGGCCACCGAGCAGGGTCACCCCGAACTCCGTCCGCTTCACTTGCTCGCGGCGCTGTGCGGGCAGCCCGAGGGCATCGTCCCCCCGGTGCTGCAGCGACTCGGTACCGACCCGCGGGCCGTGGTCGCGTCCGCCCGTGAACGGCTGGATCGAGCGGTCAAGGTCGAGGGGCGGCACGAACTGGCCCTGGCCCGCGAGCTCGGCGAGATCCTGGACTCGGCCGACAGGATCGCGCGCGAGTTCCAGGACGAGTACGTCTCGACCGAGCATCTGCTGCTGGGAATCGCGCGAAGCCGCGACGAGGCGGCCGATCTGCTGCGCTCGCTGGGGGCGACCGAACAGGGCATCCTCGACGCGCTACGCGAGGTTCGCGGAGGCGCGCGCGTCACCGATCCGAGCCCGGAGGAGAAATTTCGGCCACTCGAGAAGTATGCGCGTGACCTGACGGCGCTGGCCCGCCAGGGCAAGCTCGATCCGGTCATCGGCCGCGACGAAGAGATCCGGCGGACGATGCAGGTGCTCTGCCGGCGCACCAAGAACAACCCCGTGCTCATCGGAGACCCGGGCGTGGGCAAGACCGCGATCGTCGAGGGGCTGGCCCGGCGCATCGCCGACGGCGACGTCCCGGAAACGCTGGCCGACCGCGTCCTCGTTGCCCTCGATCTCGGCGCGCTGATCGCGGGATCGAAGTACCGTGGCGAGTTCGAGGACCGCCTGAAGGCGGTGCTCAAGGAGATCGAGGACTCCGCCGGACGCATCTTGCTGTTCATCGACGAGCTGCACACGCTGGTCGGCGCAGGGGCCGCCGAGGGCGCCGTCGACGCCGCGAACTTGCTCAAGCCGGCCCTGGCCCGCGGCATGCTTCATTGCATCGGGGCCACGACGCTCGGAGAGTACCGCAAGCACATCGAGAAGGACCCGGCGCTCGAGCGGCGTTTTCAGCCCGTGCTGGTGGGCGAGCCGTCGGTCACCGACACGATCTCGATCCTGCGCGGGATCAAGGGGCGCTACGAAGGCCATCATGGGGTGCGTATCCAGGATGCGGCGCTCGTCGCGGCGGCCACGCTGTCGCGTCGTTACATCACGGACCGCTTTCTTCCCGACAAGGCCATCGACTTGATCGACGAGGCCGGCGCGCAGTTGCGGATGCAGATCGATTCCGTCCCGGCCGGGATCGACGAAGTCCAGCGGCGAGTCCTGCAGCTCCAGGTCGAGCGTCAGGCCCTGCGCCGCGAGACGGACGAGCTTTCCCGGCAGCGGCTCGAGGCGCTCGAGCGCGAGTTGGCGGATTTCGACGAACGGCTCGCGGCCATGAAGCAACGCTGGGAAAACGAGAAGGCCGGCATCGCCAAGATCCGCGCGGTCAAGCAGAAGATCGAGGCCGCGCGCGCGGATGCCGAGCGTGCCGAAAAAGAGACGGCGCTGGCCCGCGCCGCCGAGCTGCGGTACGGGGTGATCCCGCAGCTCGAGCGCGAGCTCGAGCAGGGCCGGCAGGCACTCTCCGAGCGCCAGCGCGACGGCGCTCTGCTGAAGGAAGAGGTGGGCGAGGAGGAGATCGCGGCGATCGTCGCCAAGTGGACGGGAGTGCCGGTCTCGCGGTTGCTCGAGGGAGAGATGCAGAAGCTCGTGCACCTCGAGCGCGAGTTGCACCGCTGGGTCATCGGTCAAGAGGCGGCCGTCGTCGCCACGGCCTCGGCCGTTCGCCGGGCTCGCTCCGGGCTCAAAGACCCCCAGCGACCCGTCGGCAGCTTCGTCTTCCTGGGACCCACCGGCGTCGGCAAGACCGAGCTGGCGAAGTCCCTCGCACGCTGCCTGTTCAATGACGAGCGCGCGATGGTCCGCCTGGACATGTCCGAGTACTCGGAGCGCCACTCCGTGGCCCGCATGATCGGCGCTCCTCCGGGCTACGTCGGATACGAGGAGGGTGGACAGTTGACCGAGGCGGTGCGGCGCCGTCCCTATTCCGTCGTGCTGCTCGACGAGATCGAGAAGGCCCACCGCGAGGTGTTCAACCTACTGCTGCAGGTACTGGACGATGGCCGACTGACGGACGGCAAGGGCCGCACCGTCGATTTCCGAAACGTGATCTTGATCATGACCTCGAACATCGCCTCCGACTACATCCTGGAACATGTGGGCGGCGACCGGGGTGCGTTGCGCCAGCGGGTCGAACGCGAGTTGCACCAGGCCTTCCGGCCGGAGTTCCTGAACCGGATCGACGAGGTCATCATCTTCGACGCGCTGGACCGGGACGACGTGCGCAAGATCGTCGACCTCGAGATCGAGCGGCTGAACGCGACGCTGGCCCAACGCGGGTTGCGGGTCGAGCCGGACGACGCCGCCAGGGAGCGGCTGGCCGACGCCGGCTACGACCCGGCCTACGGCGCCCGACCGCTGCGGCGGGCGATCCAGCGCCTGATCCAGGATCCGCTGGCCGTGGCGCTGCTCGAAGGAAAGTTCGGGTCGGGCGACCGGATCATTGCCCAGGCGGACGGCGAACGCATAGCCTTCCACCGCGCCGGGGATACTTCCGCGGTTTCGCGGTAGAATGGCCTCGTTCCCCCCGTTGGAGGAATGGATGGCGATTCAGCGCTGGGACCCGCTGCGGGACTTGGTCCGGCTGCAGGAAGACGTGAACCGCATGTTCGACGACGTGCTGGGGCGGTCGACCGTCGCCGGGACGGGCCGGCGAGTCGCGGCCGCCGATTGGCGGCCCCCGCTCGACCTTTTCGAGGAAGTGGGTCACTTCGTGCTGCATGCGGACCTGCCGGGGGTTTCGCTGGCGGACGTCGAGATCCGCATCGAGCGCGACAACCTGGTGCTCGAAGGGGAGCGCCGGCGCGACCGCGAGGCCGGTCTGCGCCGGGAGCGTCCGTTCGGGCGCTTCTTCGCCGAGCTGGCCCTGCCGCCGACGGTCGACCGGGGCCGGATCCAGGCCCACCACGCGAATGGCGTGCTCGAGATCGTGCTGCCCAAGAAAAAGATGGACGACGCGACCAGCCGCGTCGAGATTGCCGGACGCTGACAGCTCCGAGTGGAGGCCTGAGAACGACGATGACGACAACCAACTACGTGAAGACCACGCTGCTCTTGGGCGCGCTGACCGGCCTGATCCTGCTCTGCGGCGGCTTGCTCGGCGGCCGCACGGGGATGCTCATCGCTCTCGCGTTGGCGGGGTTGATGAATTTCGGATCCTATTGGTTCTCGGACAAGCTGGTGCTCGCCCGCTACCGGGCCAAGCCGGTCGCCGAGGCCGAAGCTCCCCGGCTGCACGCGATCCTGGACCGGCTGTGCGCCAGCGCCGGGCTGCCCAAGCCGAAGCTGTACATCTTGCCCGAGAAGGCGCCGAACGCCTTCGCGACGGGCCGCAACCCGGCCCACGCGGCCGTGGCGGTCACCGCGGGCCTGCTCGAGGCGATGGACCAGGACGAGGTCGAAGGCGTCATCGCCCACGAGCTGGCCCACATCAAGAACCGGGACATCCTGATCTCGTCGATCGCCGCGACGATCGCGGGCGCGATCACGGTGGTCGCCTCGATGGCCCGCTGGGGCGCGCTGTTCGGAGGCTTCGGCGACCGCAACGGACGCAGCGGCGGCAGCCCCCTGGCCATGCTGGCCATGGCGATCGTCGCGCCGATCGCCGCTCTCGTGATCCAGATGGCGGTCTCGCGCTCGCGGGAATACGCGGCCGACGCCACGGGGGCTCGCATCGCCGGCAACCCGCACGGCCTGGCGCGCGCGCTGGAAAAGCTGAGCCAGTTGAATCGCCGCATCCCGATGGATGCCTCGCCCGCTTCCAGCCACCTGTTCATCGTGATGCCCCTGTCGGCCGGAACGCTCTCCAACATGTTCAGCACACACCCGCCGGTCGCGGAGCGTATCCGGCGGCTGGTTGGACGCTGAGTCGAGGGGACCGTCGAGCGATGGCCGACGAGAAGACCTCTGAAGAGCCGGCGCCGTCCCACGCCGCCGGCGGGGGCGGGCCGGAGCAGGCGGCGTACAGGGTCGAGGACCGCCGCCACTGGTTGCGGGCGGATGCCGCGGATGTCGACGAAGCCACGGGATTCGAACCGCCCCGTCCCGGCATCGTCGACGAGTTCCGCGGCCGGGCGGAGGCGGCCGAGCAGAAGCTCTTGGAGTACAGCGAGGCTTTCAAGCGCCACCAGGCAGAGCAGGAACGGTTCCGCGAGCGCTTGACCCGCGACGTGGACCGCCGGGTGACGCTCCAGTTCGGCGATCTCGTCGCCGAATTGCTGCAGGCCATGGACGACCTCGACCTCGGGCTGGAGCACGTGCGCGACGTGCCGGAGGCCGCAGCGCTGGCCCAGGGCATGACGATGGCACGCGACCGGTTCCTGGCGGCGCTGCTCAAGCATGGCGTGGAGCAGATTGCCCCCACGGGGTCCCCCTTCGACCCCAACGAGGCCGAGGCCGTGCGCGTGGACCGGGTGGACTCACCCGACGCCGATCAGGTCGTGACCGAGACATTCAGCCCCGGCTATCGGCTGGGCCAGCGCGTGATCCGGGCCGCCAAGGTCGCGGTGGGAAACTACCAGGGCCCCATCCCCTGAAACCCCGGCGCCGCACGTTCATCCCCGAGGCCGCGCTCGGATGTGATCGCCCAGCGCCTCGCTCCACGGCCGCAGACTGCGACCCGTGACTTGCGCGTAGCGCGAACAGTCCAGCACGGAGTAGGCAGGGCGCGGCACCGCGTCCGCTCTCGCGGGGCGCTCGCGAACGGTCACGGCGAGCCCGGCCAAACGGAGCGCTTCCACGGCGAGCTGCAGGCGGCTGCAGCTCCCGCTGTTGACGACATGCACGAGTCCTCGCGCTTCGACGGCAACCAGCGCGAGTAGCGCGCTGGCGAGATCCGACGCAGACGTCGGTGACGAGATCGGGTGGCGCACGACCTCGATCTCCGCGGACGCTCCAGCTTGGTCCAGCACGGCGTCCACGTAGTTCGCCCCGCGCCTTCCCGTGGCGCCGAACAGCGTCGAGGTTCGCACCACCAACGCCCGGGACCAGTTCCCGAGGACGGCCTGCTCTCCCTCGAGCTTCGTGAGCCCGTAGACCTGGAGCGGCGCGACCGCGTCGTCCTCGCGATAGGGGCGCTGAGCCTGGCCGTCGAAGACGTAATCGGTCGACACCTGCACGAACGGGATTCCCAGGCTCGAACAGCAGCGCGCCATCTCGCGAGGCGCGTCGCGATTGAGACGGAACGCGGCGATCCGGTTCGCCGCGAGTTCGGCGCCGCCGACATCGTTGTAGGCCGCGGCGTTGATCACGACCGTCGGCGCGTGGTGACGGATCACGAGCGCTGGCTCGTCGCGCAGCAGATCGACCTCGCTCCGCGGCGGCGCGCCGACGACCGCGTCGCATCCGACCAGCTCGCGCCGCAGGGCCGTGCCGAGCTGCCCCGAGCCGCCGAAGATCAGAAACCGACTTCCTGACCGCATGATGCTAGAACGTCTTCTCCACGAGCTTGCCCACGCCGTGCAGATCGATACGGAAGTGGATGTCGCGCCGTTCGTCGGTCGAGCCAAAGGTCCGGTTCAGGCCCTCGACGAGAAACGTGCAGCACTGCGTGCTGTACAGCACCTGCCAGTGCTGCTCCGGAAAGTGGCCGTCCCCCGGAGCCGGATCGGCGTCGTACGAGCCGGCGAGCTTGAGATGCAGCTTGTCCTGCAACAGGCTCAGCTCCCCGGCGAGCTGGGCCTGGGTGCTGTCCTCGATCGGCTCCAATGTCGTGGAGGAAACACCCAGGCCGTTGCGGTGCACGACCGAGAGCTTGACGCTCGTGAGCGGGTTGCGCAGCGTGCCCGACAGACTCACGTCCTGGATCTGCTGGTACAGGATGTCGTAGATGCTGCGCACGTCGACGCTCACGCCCGGGCTGGGATTGACTCGGCCGGTCGCAGAGATGTCGGAGTAGGGGCTGGATTCTTCCTGCACGCCGTCATCGTCCAGATCGGCGAAGCTCAGATCCTCGTCGAACGAACGCGCCTGCCGCAGCTCGAACGAGGCGATCTCCACCGGAACGCTGGGGCGCTCGCTCGGTGTTTCGGGCGCCGCATCGGGACTCGGCGTCCCGCGCATCGTCGTCCCGTCGGGCAGCACGATGCTGTCCGCCGCGGCCGGCGGTGGCGTCGGCTCGGCCTGGGGCCTCTTGGCGAACAGGCGCTGCACGAGGGCGTAGGTCGCCCGGGTTCCCGCGCCCCGCGCCTGATCGATCTCGTCGTACGAGAGCACGTCGCCGAAGCGATCGAATTCCTCGTCGAAGCCATAGGAGAGGTGGGGCTCGATCGTGTGCTTGTAGCGTGAGCCTGCCCGCGCATCGCCGAAGACTCGGAAGATCTTGGGCCCGACGAGCTCGACGCCGTAGGACCAGAGCTGGCGGCTCAGCGAGTCGTCGACCAGACCGGTCGTGGTCTGGTGCTGGGTCCAGTGAGTCCAGCGGTAGGCCACTCGCGGCGTGATGTCGAACCAGGCGCTCGGCGAGTACGGCAGCGTGATCTCCGGCCGCAGGTCCGCGCGCAGGTAATCCGCGTCGAGAGTCGAGCTTTGCTGTTGGATCGCGGCCAGCGAGGAGAGGAAAGTCAGGTAGAACGGACTATGCCCCAGCTTGCGGCTGCGGCCGCGCCACTCGATCTCGGGATAGGTGGATTGCACGAGTCCGGTCGACAGTTGTTCGAGGCGCAACTCGCTGACGTTCAGGCTGGCCCACGGCCCGTTGCGCGAGAACTCGAGTCGGGCCAGGCTCTGCGGCGTCGAGACCAGGTTCAGGTCTCGCTCGAAGTCGGTGTAGTAGTCCGAATCGCTCACCAGCCCGACGTCCGCGACCATGCGGAAACCGTTGCGGAACTCCTGTGTCTGGTGGTAGTCGAACCGATACCTCTCCTCGCCGGCCGCGTCGTCGTCGATGACGAATCCGCTCAGCGTGCCGCTGCCCTTGAGATTGGGGATGAAACGGAACTCGCTCCCGCTCATGAAGCCGGCTTCCGTGTAGTAACGGCCGATCAGCGTCATGTCCGCGCTGCGCCCGAGCGGCACGAAGAGCGGCAGCGTGACGACCTGTCCACGCTCGGCGGTCGAGCCGAACTCCGGCATCAAGAAGCCCGCCGCACGATCCGGTTTCACCGGCCAAACCAGATAGGGCACGTAGAGCACGGGCGCCTTCAGGGCTCGCAAGCGCACGTTCCACATCCTGGCGTAGCTCTCGAGCGTGACCGTGGCGCTCGATACGGCGAACGACCAGTACGGGAGCGGCTGGGTGCAGGTGGTCACCGTGGCCTGGGTCAGCTTCAACTTCTTGTCGCCGATCTTCTCGATCTTCTCGGCCCAGATCAGGTACTGGTCCAGGGCGTAGCCGATCGCCTCCTCGATGACGCCCCGTTCCTCTTCGAGATCGTAGTGCATGCGGTTCCCGAACACGCGGTTCTGGCCCCACACGATCAGGACGTTGCCCTCGGCTTCGATGTAGCGGCGGTCGCGCAGCGACAACCGGTCGGCCTGGATTCTGGACTCGCGCCAGACCATGGTCACGGGACCGATGAATTCCGCGCCGCCGTCCTCCGTCTGCTCGAGCCTGCCCTGCCATTCGATCTCGAGTCCGGCCGGCAGGCCCGGTCCGGGCTGCTGGCCCCGGGTGGAGACGGCCTGGTCCGCGTTCGCGAGGGTCGCCGCCCATCCCAGCGCGAGACAGACGAGCGACCGCCGTGCTCGCGGGCGATGGGCGGGAATCATTCTCGAGGCCTCATCGTCGAGCGCTGCAGTTTAACCCGGATTGCGCAGGGACGGCCGGCGCGCGCCACCCCGGTCCGGAAAAAAGGGTCGGTTCGAGCCGGGGTCTTTGGGAGCCGTCAGAGAGGCAAGGAGATCGTGGGAGCGGCGGCCGACCTCATTCGGGCCAGCGGTCCTCTCCCGGGCAGTGGCAGCGATCGAGCCGACGGTTGCAAGCGAAGCAGTGTCCGTGGTGCTCGAAAAACTCGACCATCTCCTGATGCCAGGCGTCGAGGATCGACAGGCGGTCCAGGGCGGTCAGCTTGCCGGAGACCGACGAATCTCCGAGCCAGCCGCGGATGTTGTCCAGCGAACTGTGGTACGCCTTGCGCAGCTCGAAAATCGTCATCGGAGCTTCCAGACCTCACCGGAGGAAGGCTGGAATGTACCCCGGAGAGTCGGCGGCCGGCCAAGAAACCGCGGTTAGCTGCGGCGAGAATGCAGCGGGGCCAGCGGCCGATCGATCAGGCCAGGAATTCCCGGAGATTCCCCTGCTCCTCGGCCTGCTGGATCTTCTTGAGGGCCGTGGCCTCGATCTGCCGCACCCGCTCCCGCGAAAGGCCCATCACGCGACCGATCTCCTCGAGGGTGTAGGGCATCTCGCGGCCGATGCCGAACCGCAGCCGGATGATGTCCTCCTCCCGTGCCGACAGGACCTTCAGCGTCTTTTCGACCTTCTCGCGCAGTTCGCGGTCGACGGTCCTTTCGAGGGGACAGGGGGCATTCGGGTCGGCCACGAATCGCAACAGGCTGGGGGCATCATCGTCGCCCGACACGTCCTCGAGCGCCTGCGGATCCTGCACGACGCCCAGGATCTCCTCGACCTTCGGCACCGGCATGCGGAGCTTCTTGGCGATCTCCTGCGGCGTGGCCTTGCGGCCCAGCGTCTCGGCCAGTTCGCGCGACACCCGAGAGATCTTCTTGATCTTCTCGTTGACGTGGACGGGAATGCGGATGACCCGCGCCTTGTCGGCGATCGCGCGCTCGATCGCTTGCTTGATCCACCAGTAGGCATACGTCGAGAACTTGTTCCCGCGCTCGTACTCGAACTTCTCGACGGCCTTCATCAGGCCGATATTCCCCTCTTGAATCAGATCCATGAAGGAGATGCCGTGATTCAGGTACTTCTTGGCGATGTGCACGACCAGGCGCAGGTTAGCCAGGATCAGGGCATCCCGCGCGTGATCGACGTGGCGCTTGAAGCCCTTGGCTTCGCGCGTCAGCTCCGCCAGCTTCGCGTCATTGCTGAACTCCCGCTGGTAGCGGACCAGGCGCGAGAAGAACGCCTCCATGTCGTCGAGCGGCCACTCCCGGCCCCGTTTCGGACCCGAAAGATCGTTGACGAGCAAGTGCTGGCGAATCGCAGCCGGGATCTTGCGCGCGACCTTGGCGATCCCCTCGCGAGATTCCTGGAGTTCCCGAGCCAGCTCGACTTCCTGGTGCTCGTCGATCAGCGGGGTCGAGCCCATCTCTCGCAGATAGATCGGCAGGATCGCGGCGGACGGCTTCGTCGTGTCGGGGATGGACGGCTGGCGCCCGCGCTTGGCACGCAGCACCGAGTCGATCGCGGCAGGCGTCATCTCGTAGGAAGGCTCGGCCGTCTCCCCGAAATCGACTTCATCGTGGTACACGTTCCTGGTCATGGGCGCTCCAACTCCCTATCCCGTTCGTTGGCGGCCGTCGGTGCGAGGTGCCGACGCGCTACCCCGTCCCGCCGCCGATCGCCGCCGGACCCGATCAGTATGGAAGATCCGGGCCAACTTGCTTGTCCGGGAGGCCCGGTGCCGTGATTTTACGCACTTTCATGATGGATTTCAAGCTTTTCTTGAAGTGCAGGCGAAAGATTTGAGGGAATCGAGCAGGCTCCAAGATCGAAGTCGAGCCGCCACCGCCGGGACAGACCTCCGAAAGCGGCCTGAATGGCGGACTTAACGTTCCGAATCCGTGGACTGCGCCTTTTCGACGGGCGTCGGTGGGTCGGCGGACCCCACGTCCCACAGGGGCCCCTTGGCCGGCAAGAAGCCCTGCGCCCGTGCCAGGCCATGGCAGTGGCGGCAGGTGCGCTGGACCCAGACGAATTCGTCGGAAGCCCGGTCCAATTCCCCCGCGACGACGAGGGAAATCGTGTTTCCGATCACGAGGTGCAGAGCCTGGTCCGACGATCGGAAACCGCGCCCGAACCGCTCGTCCTCCTCGGGGGCCAGGCTGCGGCAGGCGGCCTGCAGCTCCTGGAGGGCCTGCCGCGCAGCCAGGGGGTCGTCCCGCAGCAGGGCTGCCGACGCTGCGCCGGCCGCGCGCGCCATCGCCGCGCCGTCCTGATGGACTCGCGGGAGGGCCGGCGGCGGAGCCTCGCTCTCCCCCCGGGCCAGGCGCCAGGTACAGATCACGGCGAGCGCCAAGGCCGCCACGCCAGCGCCGATCCGTCGTGATCGCACGGGCCAGTTGCCGCTCATGCATCCCAATTGTACCCGGCGCCCCTGCGGCGCGGCCACGGGCCTGCCCCGGGGCCTGCCGACCCCCCGTGAACGCGGCCGGGGCCCCTGTCTCGCCGTGCTATCCTCGGCGGCGTGCCTGGCACGCTCTTCGTCGTGGCCACACCGCTCGGCAACCTCGACGACCTCTCCCCTCGCGCCCTGACGACCCTGCGCTCGGTTTCGGCGATCGCGTGCGAGGATACGCGGCGCACGGCGAGGTTGCTGACTCGTCACGGGGTGCAGGTGCCGACGCTCTCCTGCCACAAGCACAACGAGGGCCGGCGGCTAGAGTCGATCCTGCGGCGACTCCGCGCGGGCGAAGATCTGGCCCTCGTCTCGGACGGCGGAACCCCGGCGGTCTCCGATCCGGGAGCGTTCCTGGTGCGCGCGGCGCTCGCGGAGGGTGTTCGAGTTTCTCCGGTCCCCGGTCCGTCGGCGATCGCGGCATTGCTCTCGGCCAGCGGGTTGCCGGCCGATCGTTATGTTTTCGATGGCTTCCTGCCGTCGCGGGCCGCGGCACGGCGCCGACGGTTGCGCGAACTCCGCGACGAACCCCGCACGCTGGTGCTGTTCGAGGCCCCCCACCGTCTGGTCCAGACCCTGCGAGACCTCGAGGAGGTGTTCGGCACTCGCGAAATGGTCCTCGGACGTGAACTCACGAAGCTACACGAGGAGATCCTGATCGGCACGGCGGCGGGGCTGTTGGCGCGCCTGGGCCCGCACGGGTCGCGCGGGGAACTGACGCTGGCGATCGCCGGACGGGGGGACGAGTCCTGCGCCGGCGATGCCGCGGCTCGGCGGATCGCGGCCTGCTGGCAACAGTTCCTGCAGGAGACGGGCGGGGATCGCCGCGCCGCGCTGCGCCGAGCCGCGAAGGCGCTCGGTCTGGGGCGGGCGGAGTTGCAGCGACGTCTGGCGGAACTGGGCGAAGACGGGCCATGACCCGGTATACTCCGGCAGCGCGCCCGGCGCGAGGGAGCCACGGTCTTGGCCGCCAGAAGCACGAAAAAGGCGGGCCCCGGCGTGCTCGCCAGCCATCGAGCCGCCGCGCACGAATACCATCTGTTCCAGCGCTTCGAGGCGGGCATCGTGCTGACGGGAACCGAGGTGAAGAGCGCGCGCGAGGGTCGAGTGAACCTCAAGGATGCCTATGCCGCCGTCAAGGACGGCGAGATGTTCCTGTGCAACGCGCACATCGGTCCCTACAGCCCGGGTCATCGCGAGAATCACGAACCGCTCCGCCGGCGCAAGCTGTTGCTGCACGCCGCCGAGATCCGCAAGCTCGCGCGAGAGACGACGACCGCGGGTCACACCCTGGTGCCGACCCGCATGTACCTGAAGGAGGGGCGCATCAAGGTCGAGCTGGCGCTGGCCCGAGGCAAGAAGCTGCACGACAAGCGCGAAAGCGAGCGGCGCCGCGAAAGCGAGCGGGAAATGGCCCGCGCCCGCGGATCACGCCGGCCGGGGTGAGGCCGGCGAACTCACCGGGCAGCGGACTTCGGCGGCCTGGCCCGCCACGTTGACCTCGCAAACCAACACCGCTCCGGCTCCCGGTCGCTGGCCGATCTCGCACAGCGCCTCGACCCGGCCCGCTTCATCGGTCTGAGCCGAGCTCAACTCCGTCGCGGCGCCGTTTCGGCCAAGGAGCCTGAACACCACGCTGGCGCCGCACAGCGGACGCTCGCTGGTCTCCTCCGTCACCAACAGCCTGATCGTCGCCCTCTCACCCGCGCAGACCCGTTGCGGCTCGAGCACTTCGAGCCGGATCCTCTCGATCGGCACGCAGCGCTCGAGGAAGACGCGCACGACTTCGTCGAAGCTCCTGTTCGAGACGACGCTGCCGCCGAAGGGCTGCAGATCTTCCTTGGATAGCCGGCCCTCGCGAATCTGACGGATCAGTTCGCGGTGCTGCGTCTCCATGAGCTGCTGGATCGGGCCCTCGCTGCAGCCGCCAGCGGCCACGAGCTCGGAGTACGAGGTCTTGCGCGCGCAGACGATCTCGCCGCCGGTGTAGACCAGGGTCTCGATGATCGGATTCGAACATCCCTTGTCTTCCGTCTGCACGTGGAAGATCTGACCGCCGGAGTCGACATCGGTGTTGAAGCCCGTGATCATCACCGCCAAACGTAGGGGTCGGGCTCCCGGAGAGTCAAGTCGAGAGACGGGGGCTGGTTCAGTTTGAAACCTCGGCCCGCGGGGCACGTTCAGCGCACGGCCAGGGCGATGAGCTGGTACACCAGACGAGCGACCGTGAAATCCGCGTGGTGCAGCCCGACGACGGGGGCCAGCTCGACCACGTCGGCGGCGACGACGGGGCCACGGCGGAACAGCTCGTCCAGCAGTTCCAGGGTGGCCCACCACTCCCCTCCTCCGGGTTCCGGCGTGCCTGTCGCCGGCACGATCGACGGATCGAAGTAGTCCACGTCCACCGTCAGGTAGACGGGCTTGCCCCCGAGACCGGCCAGCGCCCGCTCGATCCACCCCGCCGTTCCGACCTCCCATCCGGGCAGCATGCGGTAGCCCGGAATGCCCCGGCGCATGCGCTCCGCCTCTTCCGGGCTGTAGCTGCGCACGCCGACTGCGCGAATCGTTGCCCGGTCGAGACAGCGCGCCATGGCGCAGGCGTGGCTCCAGCGGTCGTCCTGGTAGGACTCGCGCAGGTCGGCGTGCGCGTCGAGCTGCACGACGTGCAGGTCCGGGTATCGCGCCGCGGCCGCTGCGACTCCCCCGGGCGTGATCGAATGCTCCCCGCCGAGCATCACGACCCATTTCCCGGCGTCCAAGAGCTCGCCGAAACGCCGCTCGATGCGCGAGACCACCTGCTCCGCGGGCGCGCCCGCGACCTGCAGCGGGTCGTCGGTCCAGATGCCGCACTCGCTGGGCACCGTGGCCAGACGCTCGTTGAAGGACTCGATCTGTCTCGAGGCCGCGATGATCGCTGCCGGTCCCCCGGCCGTACCGGCCCCGTACGAGACGGTCCCTTCGTAAGGCACCGGGAGCACGACGACGCGCGCCTGCTCGAACGGAACTTCGTTGCCGTCCTCGAGGAACAGCGGCCTGCGCTGCGAGCGGTCCACCTTCCCTCCGCCAGCTCCCGTGGGACGCGGAGTCTAACGCGCTGCCGCCGGTCGGGAAAGGGCCGAGGGCCAGCCGGATCTGGCTCCGCCGTCGAAATGCGAGCGGGGACCGAGACCGCCTCCTCGAAAAAGCCCCGGTCCCCACTCGGCGGTACGCCCCGCCGCCGCCGAGGGTCCCGAACACGATGGCGGCGGGTGGGAGCCCACGGCTCCCCCGCGCCCGCGATCACAGCAAATCGTGGGCCAACGGCAGCAGCGACGCCGCGTGCGGCACTCTGCGCGACGAGCCGGGTTGGCAGCGGTCTGCCGTGTCCATCGGCGGACGCCGGCGGACGTCTCAGATTCCGCCGGCGGACGGCGGCTTGGCTTCGAGCTTGAACACCGCGCCGCCGATCAATCCTCCGACCGTCGAGAACAAGACGGCCAGGATCAAGATGAACCCGAAGCCGATCACCACGCCCATGGGGCCGCTCATGACCTCGAGGACAGGCTCGAGCATGTCGATCCACTCTGCCGGCGCGCCGCCGGATTCCATCTGATCCAGCATCTGCGACAGATCCGGCTGACCCATGGCGATCGCCAGGAGACCCTGGAGGATCGATGTGACCACGGCATAGAACAGCCCCGCGACGATCCCGAGCTTCGCGCCCTCACCCGCACGGAACGCGAGACCGGCCTTCCCGCACTCGACGGAGTAGAGGTAGCTGGCGAGGAACCCTGCGCCCATGATCAGCGCGCAGCAGGCACAGTTGATGAAGTTCAAGATGGGCACGGCGCCCAGCAGGCCGAACACGGCCCCACCGATCAGCGTGGGCTTCAATATCGCGGGCTTATCCATCGGCGTCCTCCAGCATGCGGGATGGTCCACGCGCGAAGGTTTCGCGCGGATACGGCTCTGACGAGAACAGGCTGGTCACGCCCTCTGCCAGGAACAGGCCGGCGAGCGTGCCCGCGGGGAGCGCCAGCAGCAGGCGCGGCACGTTGGCGAGCCCCGGCAACCCGAGCCGCGGCAGCGCCCATTCGACGATCAGGGGCGCGACCGCGACCCCCAGCCACAGCGCTCGAGGCCCTCGGCCGCTCCGGTATAGCAGCAGCGCTCCCGCCACGAGACCGGCGGCCCCGCCCAGATAGAGGCCCGCGCAGCGCGCGCAGACGGCCTGCGGGCCGCCGCCGATGGACAGGCTCCGGTGGGGCAGCTGGTGGCAGGCCGGAGCGTAGACCAGCCGGAGCAGCTTGCCCCAGCGCACGCCTGCGCCGTCGAGCACGGGCGCCACGAAGGTTCCTCCGGCGAACAACGCCGCCATGAAAGCGACCGCGACCAGCGCCGGCCGGGCGCGGGATCCGGAGATCGACGTTTCTTCGGTGGCGACTGGTCGCGACATGCAGCTCCCGACGGGCCGCCAGATGATAGCCCGATTCTCCGGCCGAGGGGGGACGAGGCGCACCCCCCCGCTCGTTCCGGCCTGGATCGCCCGCCGTCGACGCCGCCCTTCGAACTGCTAGAATGGCCCGCCGCCCGCAGGGGACTTGCCGCCGTGCCCAAGACCCGAGCCCCACGCGCCGCCTCCACCCAGGCCGGACTGTTCGACGAGGCGGGACGCGCTGCCAGCCTGGGCCCGCGCGCGGCGTCGTGCGAGGCCTCCCCGTTCGCGACGGGCGACGCGGCCGCTCCCGCCGAACGACCTGTCCGGCCGCGCAAGGCTGCCGCGAGACGCGAGGACGCGCACTCGATGGCGGCGCGCCAGCGCGAGATCTCGGTCTCCGAGTTCTTCACCAAGAATCGGCATCTGCTGGGGTTCGACAACCCGCAAAAAGCGCTGCTGACGGCGGTCCGAGAGGCGGTCGACAACTCGCTGGACGCCTGCGAGGAGGCAGGGATCCTACCCGAGCTCGAGATCTCGATCCGCGAGGTCGCGGAGAACCGCTTCCGCGTAGCGGTCGAGGACAACGGTCCCGGCATCGTCAAGGCCCAAGTGCCCAAGATCTTCGGCAAGCTGCTGTACGGATCGAAGTTCCATCGGCTCAAGCAGCAGCGGGGCCAGCAGGGTATCGGAATCTCGGCGGCCGGCATGTACGGCCAAATCACCACCGGCCGCCCGGTAGAGATCGTCTCGCGCACGAGCCCGCGCAAGCCCGCCCACCTGTTCCAGATCACGATCGATACGCGCAAGAACGAGCCGGTGATCGTCAAGGACCAGGAGGTGGAGTGGGAGTCGGGACGTGGCACGCGCGTCGAGATCGAGCTCGAAGCGACTTACAAGAAGGGACCACGCTCGGTCGACGACTACGTGGAGCAGACGGCCTTGATCAACCCGCACTTGCGGATCAGCTACCAACCTCCCAAAGACGAGCCGAGGCTGTTCGAGCGAGTCACGAACGAGCTGCCCAGGGCCGCCATGGAGATCCAACCGCATCCCTACGGGGTCGAGCTGGGCCTCCTGCTGCGCATGATGAAGGAGAGCCCGGCCCGCAACGTGGGCGCCATGCTGTCCCACGAGTTCAGCCGGGTCAGCCAGGCGGTGGCCAATCGCATTTGCGAGCTGGCCGGCGTGCCGGCGAGCGCCAAGCCCAAGCGCCTGACCAGCGCGCAAGTCGAACTGCTGTTCAAGGCCATCCCGCAGACCAAGATCATGGCTCCGCCGACGGCCTGCCTGTCGCCGGTGGGGGACGAGCTGTTCCGTACCTGCCTCGAAAAGCGTCTCGAGGCCGACTACTTCTCGGCCGTGACCCGCTCGCCCCAGGTCTACCGCGGGAACCCGTTCCAGATCGAGGTCGGGTTGGCCTACGGGGGCCGCCTCCCCTCCGAGGAGCCGGTGGCCCTGTACCGGTTCGCCAACCGGGTGCCGCTCCAGTACCAGCAGTCGGCCTGCGCCATCACGAAGAGCGTCGCCTCGATCGACTGGAGAAAGTACGGTTTGCTCCAGTCGCGCGGCGCAATCCCCAGCGGACCGTTGGCCATCCTGGTCCACGTCGCCTCGGTGTGGGTCCCGTTCACGTCGGAGTCCAAGGAGGCGGTGGCGTCCTACCCGGAGATCCTGAAGGAGATCCGGCTGGCTCTGATGGAGGCCGGCCGGCGCGTGGGGATCTACGTACGCCGGCGGCGCCGCGAACTGGACGAGCGCAACAAGCGCGCCTACATCGAGCGCTACATTCCGACGATCGGCCAGGCGCTGCAGGAGATCCTCGATCTGACGGACCAGCAGCGGGACCGGACGGTGTCCAACCTGAAGACGATCCTCGAACGGACCCGCAAGGTGTAAGGAATGCCGATCTACGAGTTCTACTGCGTGGACTGCCACACCGTCTTCAGCTTCCTGTCCCGGTCGCCGAACACCTCGAGGCGGCCCGCCTGTCCCCGCTGCGCCCGCCCCGAGATCGAGCGTCGCCCGTCCAGCTTTGCCATCTCGTGCGGGGAGCGGCCCGGAGCCCAAGGCGAGGACGACCTGCCCCCCGGATTCGACGAGTCCCGCATGGAGCGTGTCATGGCCGAAATGGCCCACGAGGTGGAGGGCACCGACGAATCCGATCCGCGCCAGATGGCGCGTGTGATGCGCAAGCTGTTCGACGGGACGGGGCTCGACCCCGGTCCGGGAATGGAGGAGGCGCTACGGCGCATGGAGGCCGGCGAGGACCCGGAGGCGATCGAGCAGGAGCTGGGCGACGCGCTCGAGAGCGAAGAGGCTCCGGTCTTCGGCTCGGCGGATGGCGCCCGGCTCAAGGCCCTGCGCCGCAGGCTTGGCCCGCCGGGGGTCGATCGAACACTGCACGAGCTGTGAGCTGCGCTCGTCTCCGGAGCGCGAGTCAGGTCCCGACGATCTCTCGCATGCGGCGGATCAGGTTGCGGATGTCGAAGGGTTTGGCCAGGAAACCGCCCGAGTCGGCGTAGTACTTCAGCCGGTCGTCCGATTGTTCCACGCCGGACATGAACAGGGTGTGCTCGGCGAGTTCGCTATCGAGCCTGCGGATCTCGCTGTGCAACCGGATGCCGTCCATGTCGGGGAGCGCGAAATCGATGATCGCGGCATGGTAGAGCTTCTCGCGGATCATGCGCAGCGCCTCGTCGGCGTTGGCCGCCGCGTCGACCTCCCAGCCGATCTTGGTCAGTGCCTCAGAGACCAGGTGGCGGATCGGTTGCTCGTCGTCGATCACGAGAATGCGGGTGGCTTGCGTCTCTGGAATCGTTTCATCCATGTCCTGATCAACATAAGGCGCGGATCTCAGCGAATCCAGCCGGGCAAGGCGGTGGTCAACGCCGGGACATAGGTGATCAACAGCACGCCCACCAGCAGGACCAGGAACATGGGCAGGGCCGCGCGCATCACCTCCGGCAGGGGCTTGTCGAAGCGGTAGGCCGCCAGAAACAGGTTCATCCCGACCGGCGGGGTCAGGTAGCCCAGTTCCATGTTGGCCAGGAAGATGACGCCCAGGTGGATCGGATCGATGCCGAAGGCGCTGGCCACGGGAACGAGCAGCGGGACGATCACGACGATCGCGGAGTAGATGTCCATCAGGCATCCGACGATCAGCAGGAACAGGTTCAGCACGAGCAGGAACGTCAACGGGGATCGGATCGCGCTCTGCACCCAATCGACGGCGTGGTCCGGGATCTGCGCGTCGACCAGATAATTGGTGAAGCCCATGGCCACACCCAGGATCAACAGGACGCCTCCGACGAGCAGCCCACACTCGCTCATCACGCCGGGAACTCGTCGCCGGACATTCAGATCGCGATAGACGGCGGTTTCGACGACAAACGCGTACAGCGCCGTGATTGCCGCCGCCTCCACGGGAGTGGCCCAGCCTCCGAACAGCGCGCACAGCGTCACCACGGGCAACAGGAGCTCCCACTTGGCTTCGCCGACGGCACTCTTGAGTTCACGAACCTCGAAGGCGGGGCGCTCCTCGTCGAGTCGAGGCGCCTGCAGCACACCCCAGGCCGCCGTGAGCGCGACGAGCACGAGACCCGGAACGATCCCGCCCAGGAACATCCCCGGCAGCGTGACCGTCGAGCCGGCCGACGTGGCCACGACGGCGTAAAGGATCAGCGGCAGTGCGGGCGGGAACAGCAGCCCCAGCGAGCCGGCCCCGGTGAGCAGACCCATGGCGCGGCGCTCGGGATAGCGCGCCGCGAGCAGGACCGGCAGCAACAGGCCGCCCAGAGCGAGGATGGTCACTCCCGAGGCGCCGGTGAACGAAGTGAAGAAGGCGCACACGAGGGCGGTCAGGATCGCCGGACCGCCTCGAATCCCCCCGACCAGCGCGCGAAAGACGCGGATCAGGCGGCGGGAAGCCCCCCCCTCGGCCAGGAAGTAGCCGGCCAGCGTGAACAGCGGGATGGCGGGCAGCGAGGGATTGACGACCATGCGGTAGTGGTCGAGGGCCAGGGAGGCGATCGGACCGCGCCGGCCCCAGAACAGGATGAGCGCCGCTCCGCCGAGCACCGTGAAGATCGGTGCCCCCAGCACGGCGGCGATGACCAGGAGGGCCAGGGCCGGGAGCACCAGCAGCGCCGGGTCGACCGGGGGCAGCAGGCCGATCAACACCAGCGCGGCGGCGACCACCGCGGTCACGAGCCGGCCGGTCCGCGTCTCCGCGGCCCCTCGGAGCAGGCGCCAGGCGATCAGCGCGAACGACAGGGGGAGGACCAGCTGGACGAACCAGATCGGCACACCGTACGCCAGCACTTTTCCGGAGGGCCAGGTCAGACCGATGTAGCGAGCGCTGGCGCCGCAAAGGAACAGGGTGATCGCCACCGCGAAGGCGCCGCTGGCCATGCCTGCGAGCGATTGGGCGCGTCCTGCGAGGAGCGTGCGGACTGGAGAGAGCGACAACAGCCGCCCCTCGCGCGCGGCCACCGCGCCTCCCAGCATACCGACGACCAGCACGAGGTGCTGCACGATGGACGTCGCTCCTGAGATGCCGGTCTCTAACAGGCTGCGGGCGAGCATCTCGCCCAGGGGCAAGAGCGTCATCGCCGCCAGCGTCAGCGCGAGCACGAGGTCTTCACCCGCGGAGGCCAGGCGGCGCCAGCCCTGGAGTGGGAGGCGCGACGCCGGGCGCATGCGTCCCGGCTCGAGCATCAGCCGGCGGCCGTCCGGGGCCGCGCCCGGTACTCTTCGAGCAGGCGTTGGATCTCATCGAAGATCTCCGCCGGGACCATGGTGCCGCGGATCGCGGGATAGGCCCCCTCCGCCGCCTTGCGCCATTCGGCCTCGATCGCAGGCGTGACCCCATGCACCTTTAGCCCCCACTTCTCCTGCATCGTGGCCACCGACTCGGCCCCTTCGCGCCGTCCCGCGGCGCGGATCTCCTCACCGGCCTCGGCCGCCGCCCGCGCCAGAACCGGCCGCGTCTCGCCGGGCAGGCCGTCCCAGGCCCGGCGCGTGACGACCAGCGCCCCCACGAGCGGGGCCCAGTTCAGATCGAGCATGTGCGGAGCCGGACGGTAGATCTGGCTGGCCAGCGCGAAAAACGGCGGCATGGGCGCCGCGTCGATCAAGCCGGTCTCGAGACCGGTCAGGATGTCCGAGGTCTCGAGCGGGACCGGCTTGAGTCCCGTGCGCGTCATGATGTCCATGGTCTTGGTGTCGCCGGCCCAGGAGAACAGCTTCAGCCGTTTCAGGTCGTCGACCCGCACGACCGGCGTGCGGGAGAAGAAACGCACCCAGCCGGCGTCGACCCAGCACAGCACGACAAAGCCCCGGTCCAGCATGCGCCGTTCGAGACGGGGCCGTAGCTCCTGGCCGATGTAGTCCACCTCGTCGAGGTCACGGAACATCATTGGCATGTTCTGCAAGCCCGACACCGCGGGCTCGATCTCTTCGAGCCCCTTCGCCGTGAGCAGTGCGGCCTGGGCCTGGTCGATGCGCAGGCGTTCGACCATCGCGGCCTCGCCCCCCTGGATGCCGCCGGCGTAGATCACGAGGTCGACTCCCCCCCCGGCGGGGCTGCGCCAGGCCTCGCCCATGCGTTGGAGCGACCGATGGTACGACGAGCCCTTGGGGGCCAGGGTTGTCAGCTTGATCACCCGCCCTTCCCCGCGCGCGTCGCCGGGCGCGAAGGCGATCGCCAGCAGACCGAAAACCACCGAGCCGGCCATGCCCGTCGCATGCAATCGCATCGTTCGCTCCCTTTCAACCCAAGATCAAGCGATCGGTCCGTTCCAAGAGCCAGCGCGCCCGCCGCTGCGCGATCAGGTTCTCCAGCCGCCGCTCCGGACGGGCCGCAGCGTCGATCGCCAGCGCGCGTTGCAACAGGTCCACGAACTCGGCGCGATTCTGCTCGGCCAGGGCCACCGACTCGGCCAGGGCCACCAGCGGCGACGCGCTGGCCCCGCCGCTCAACTCCATGGCTCGCCGGAAGTGTTCGCGGGCCCGAGTCGCGGCCACGTCGGCCCCGGCCGGACGGCTCGTTTCGTAGGCGATCATGAACACGTGGATCGCGCCGTCGTCGTACGCCTCGTCCAGTTCGAGGGCCCGCTCGATCAGCGCCTCCACGATGGGCAGGTCGCTGACGGCCTGCGGGTCGTGCTTGGCCAGGGCGATCGCCCCGGCCCAGGAAACCGCGGTCCAGTAGAGCGACGGGACGTCGCGGAGGTCGGCCTCCCCGACCGCCCGCCGCGGGTCCCGCCGCAGAGCGGAGCCGAGATCGTCGTGACGCGTTTCCAACCCACGCACTCCGTAGTCGCGCGCGCGGAGATAGAGCCGGCGGGCTCGATCCCGCAGCGTGGTGGCCGTCGCCAGATCCCGCTCCTCGATCTCGTCGGCCTTCGTCTGCACGAAGGCATAGGCGTAGCGGGTGAACCCGCCGGACGCGGCCACCAGCAATCCACGATGCTCGGGACTCTCGGCCAGCAGGCTCTCCATGAGCTTGAGGCCGAAGGGCAGCGCGGCTTCGACCAGTTCGGGGTCGTCGTCCGAGGTGAACGTGGCCCCGCTTTCGGCAAGCGCATCGCCGAGCTTCGCGATGGCGAGTTTACGGACGGAGCATGCCGTGCAGCCGAGGAACAGCAGCAGTAGCAGCAGCGGTGGAGCCGTTCTCCAGCCTGGACGAGCGCGGGCCTTCGTCGAGCCCAGCATGCGAACTCCATCGGCGTCGGGCGTCGCCGGCCGAGAGGAGAGATTCTAGCCGACGGAACCCCGGTCGAACCGTTCCGGCGCCGGGGGAGCGATGCGGCCCGGTCCGGACGGCGCCGACGTCTCAGGAACGCCAGGCCTGGTCCCGCTGTCGGCCCGAAGCTATATTCGAGCCAGTTGGCCAGCCCGCGCGACGGCTCCCCTCGAGGCTGTCACGGAGACGACGACCATCGAACAACCTTGGCCATGGAAGAGCGCCGTGCTGGCTGTGTGCCTGACGGCGGGGGCCTACCAAGCCCGGGCGGCGAGCATCGAGTACGTGCTCGATCTGCCGGCGAACCAGACGCTCGAATACGAGGTCGAGTTCGAAGTGGCCTACCCCGGGGTCATCGCCATCTCGGCAGTCTGGTCTCCATCGCGCGTCCTGGTGCTGCGGCTCGAACGGCCCGGCCAGCCGGATACGCGGCGTTCGGGGCCGCCTCCGCTGCGGCTCGAACTCGACGTCGAGCCGGCCGATCTTGCGCGCGACACTCCTTGGTTGCTCGTGATCAGCGGCCTGCCCTTCCGCGATGCCGGACAGGGTCGGCTGACCCTCTGGCTGCCCGATCCGCCGGGGACCGTCGCGCCCCTCGGGCCGCTCGCGCCGCTCCCGGTGCCGCCGGAGCCGAAAGCATGGACGGTGCGGGTCGCCGCGCCGCCCGATCTCGATCCGCAACGCCGGCGGCTGTTCGAGGCCATGGAGCGCTTCCGCCTGCTCGTGGTCCAGGACGAAGTTCCGGACTCCTACCACTGGCAGGACGGACTGTTGCAGTTCCTGGCCGGGAGACTCGACGCGGCCGCGACGGGGTATTCTCCGATGGACCGGCCGACGCGCGCGATCTTGCGGCGCATCGTCAGGGTCGTCGAACAGCTCGACGCCTTGCGCCAGTCCCGACACCGGCCGCTGAGCGGGCCCGTCCCGACGGATCCGGTGCGCCTTCGCCTGTGGCAGGCCGTCCGCGACCCTCGATTCGTCCCCATCGCCGAAGAGCTGGACGAGCTTCTGACGGAACAGGGCGCGGGGCACGCGCCGGAGTCGATCCGCGAAGACTGGGCCGCCGGCCTGCTGAGCTGTCTGGTCCTCTGCGAGAGGCACTTCGAGCAGACCGCCCGTCTCGGGATCGAGCGGGCCGACCACGGCGAGGTGGCCGAGCAGCAGTGGGACCGTCTGCTGGCCGCCGCTGACGTCCTGCGCGCGCTGGACGAGCTGTCCGATTGATCCCGAGCGACCCGCGAGCAGGCCAGCCCGGGGAGGTCAGGGGATCGAGGCCAGCGCCTCGAAGAGCCGTTCAGGCCGGGTTCGCACGCGCCAGTTCTCGGTGAGATCGCGCCACACGATACGGCCTTGGCGGTCGAGGATGAACGTGGCCGGTCGCGCGACGTCGCCGAAAATGCCGCCTTGCGGATGGCGCACGCCGAAGGCGTCGATCGCGCTGCAACTGGGGTCCGAGAGCAAGGGAAACTCCCAGCCGTAGGCCTCGGTCAGCTCGCGGCTCTTTTCCGGGGGATCGACGCTGATCGCCATGACGGCCACATCCTGGTCGCGGAAATCCTCGAGGCGTGTCTGCAGACCTTGCAGCTCCGAGATGCAGAAGGGTCACCAGTAGCCTCGGTAGAACGTCAAGACAACCCTTTGTCCGCGCAGAGCCCGCAGGCTGACGAGCCGCCCGTGCTGGTCCGGAAGCGCGACGTCGGGTGCCTCGGCCAGCGCCAGAGTGACCGGCGTCGGAGCGGGAAGCATGGCAGAAAAGACGAAAACGTAGAGGCAGAACAGGGCGCCCACGGCCAGCGACACGAGCAGGCTCAGCGAGCCCGCGATCCGGCCCCGGAAGCGGGCGGGGCGGGCGAAGCCGCGCCGGGCCGCCGCACCCGAGAGGGCGACCCCGGCCAGCACCCACGGCAGGTTGACCCAGGGAAAGTCGCGCAGCGCCGGCCAGCGCACGAACACCGTGAAGTAACTGATCGCTCCGCCGATGGTCACGAGCGGTCCGAGCCACAAACCGTGGTTGCGCCGGCGGCGGGAGGGCGGGCCTTCCGGATGCGGGTCGGCGCGCATGGCGCCATGCTAGCCTGGATCGGCGGCGGCCACCACGCTCCTGGCTCGCCGGCGCGCGCGCCGGCGCCGCGGCGGCAACATCACGAGCGCGACGACGCCGACGTGGACCGTCAGGTCCAGTTCGGTCCCGCTGACGTTGCTCAACCCGTGCGACCCCGGGCGCAGCCGCCGACGCTGGAGCTCCCAGCGCGTGCCGCGCAGCGTGACCGTCGAGGCCGAGCCCAGCGCGAACAGCGAGAGCGTCCGTCCTTGCACCGTGGCGGCCTTGCAGCCGTGACTCGTCACCACGATCGTGCCGCGATCGGTGGGGGCGATGATGCCGGCGAAGGGGCGGGCGTTGGCCCCCAGCTCCAGCAGATTGGCCCACTCGTGGTCGATGCGCCCGCCGAGCAGTCCCGCGACGCACACGATCTGGGCCTTGCGTCGGCGCACGGCGCCGAGCGCTCCGGCAAGATCGCTGTGATCCTTGTCCTGCGACAGGATGACCGAGGGAATCTCGACCGGCGGCTTTCGCCGCAGCGAATCACCGTCGCCGACGAAGAGATCGGGACGATGTCGGGCGGCGCGGCAGGTCCTGAAGCCGCCATCGACGGCGACCAGCATGCAGCGCTCCGCCATCATCGCGCCCAGCGCGCAAGACCGTTTCAACTCCTTGCGGCTCGCTCCTTGCAGGACGAGCACGGCGGCCACGACCTCGCCGCGCTTCTTGAGGCCGCGCAACTCCAACAGCGGGCGTTCAGCCGCAGCCGACATGCCTCGAGTCTCCCGTGAGCAAGGGTGTGCGGGAGTTTGTAGCGGATGCCGGGCAGGGAATCAAGGGGCGCGGGTTGCCGGACCGCTCGACGGCCCGGCCCCGCGCGGTCAACGGGCGCGGATCGTACCCGTTCCGTCGGCGTCGAGCTCGTCCTCGGTGACGGTCACCACGGTCATCGGTCCTTCGTCCTCCATGCGGTCGTCCGCTGGCGCGGCCAGCCCAGGGCCACGCCAGCTGCGGTCGCGCAGGGGTTCACCGAAAGCGATCTCGAGCGCCTCGCCGATCTCGTCGACGAACTCGAAGCGCAGCGCGTCGCGGACGGACACGCTCACGTCCTCCAGGTCTTTCCGGTTCTTGCTGGGCAGGATCACGCGAGTGATCCCCGTCGATTTCGCGGCGATGACCTTCTCCTTGACGCCGCCCACGGGAAGCACGCGGCCGCGCAGCGTGATCTCCCCGGTCATGGCCAGCTCGGGCGCGACCGGCAAGCCGGTGAGCAGTGAAATCAAAGAACAGGTCATGGTGATGCCGGCCGAGGGGCCGTCCTTGGGAATCGCCCCCGCAGGGATGTGAATGTGGAAGTCGCTCTTCTCGAAGATCTGCGGGTCGATGCCCAGCACCTCGACGTTCGCCCGGATCCAGGTCAGGGCTGCCAGCGCGGACTCCTTCATGACGTCGCCGAGGCGCCCGGTGATGGTGATCTTGCCCTTGCCGCGCATCAGGGAGGACTCGACGAACAGGATCTCCCCGCCGACCTGGGTCCAAGCCATCCCCGTGGCCACGCCGGGCTTGCCGGCGCGCTCGGACAGCTCCCGGAAGTAGCGGACGGGGCCGAGATACTCGCTCACGGTCTCCGGCGTGACCTGCGTGCCCCCCTCGCGACCTTCGACGATCTTGCGCGCCACCTTGCGGCAGATGCCGGCCAGTTCCCGATCGAGATTCCGTACCCCGGCTTCGCGAGTGTACTCGTTGATGATGATCCGGATCGCTTCGTCGTTGAACTGGAGCTGCTCGGGGGTCAATCCGTGGTCCTCGCGTTGGCGCGGGACCTGGTGCATCTTGGCGATCTCCAGCTTTTCCTCCTCGGTGTAACCGGGGAGCGTCAGCACCTCCATCCGGTCCCGCAGCGCCGGGGGAATCGTGTCCAACACGTTGGCGGTGCAGATGAAGAAGACTTTGCTCAGATCGAACGGCACCTCGAGGTAATGGTCCGAGAAGGCGTGGTTCTGCTCGGGGTCGAGCACCTCGAGCAGCGCCGATGACGGGTCGCCGCGGAAGTCCGTGCCGACCTTGTCGATCTCGTCCAGCACGAACACGGGGTTACGCGTGCCAGCTCGCTTGATGCCCTGGATGATGCGTCCCGGCAGCGAGCCGATGTAGGTCCGCCGGTGACCGCGGATCTCGGCCTCGTCCCGCACGCCGCCCAGCGACATACGGACGAACTTGCGCCCCATCGCCCGAGAGATCGAGCGCCCCAGCGAGGTCTTGCCCACTCCCGGCGGCCCGGCGAAGCACAGGATCTGCCCTTTCAGGTCCGTCTTGAGCGAGCGCACGGCCAGGTACTCTAGGATTCGATCCTTGACTTTCTCCAGGTCGTAGTGGTCCTCGTCCAGCACGCGCTTGGCCTCGGGCACGTCGAGCTTGTCCTCGGTCTCGACAGACCAGGGCAGCGTGACGAGCCAGTCCAGGTACGTTCGTGACACCGTGTATTCGGCGGCCTGCGGCGGCATCTTGGACAGTCGGTCCAGCTCTTTCTCAGCGGCTTTCTGCGGCTCCTCTGGCATCTTGGCGTCGGCGATCTTCTTGCGCAGTTCCTCGATTTCGGCGGCGCGATCGTCCTCCTCGCCCAACTCGCGCTGGATCGCCTTCATCTGCTCGCGCAAGTAGTACTGGCGCTGGGTCTTGCCCACCTCGTCGGCCACCTGCGACTGGATGCGGCTGGAGATCTCCTGCAGCTCGAGCTCGCGGGTCACGATCTCGACCAGCTTCTGCACGCGGTCCTTGACGTTGTTGCGCTCGAGCAGACCGATCTTCTCCTCCGCGGACACATTGAGCACCGAGGCCGCGAGATCGGCCAAGCGACCCGGCTCGCCGGATCCGGCCGAGAGCACCATCTCGCCCAGGTCGGAGGAGATGTTGGGCGACACCTGCACCAGACGCTGGAACTGGTTCATCAGGCTGCGCACCAGGGCCTCCAGGTCGACCCCCTGGTCCACGATCTCCTCGAGCACGGTGATCTGCGCCTTCATGAACGGCTCGGTCGCGCTGAAGCGGTCCACCCGGACGCGCTTGAGCCCCTGAATGATCAGGTTGACGTTGTTGCCGCTGAGCTTGACGACCTTGAGGATCCGGGCCACGCAGCCGACCCGGTACATGTCGGCGGGGTCCGGATCGTCCTCGGCCGGGTTGCGCTGGGAGACGACCGCGATCAGCTTGCTGTCCTTGACGACGTCGTCGAGCAGGTTCAGCGTCTTGCGGCGTCCGACCGAGATGGGCATGATCGCATGCGGGAACAGCACGCTGTTGCGCAACGGCAGGGTTCCCATCTCGCCAGGAATCGTCAGGCTTTCCATCAAGTCGCTCCTCGGGATCAGGCGGCTCGGTCGCCGCCCGCGGGGGTTGGGCGGGAGTTCATCATAGGGTCCAGCCCGGCACCGCTTCAACCTCGCCCGCTCGCGAACGGTCGCGGCGAGCTGCATCTCACTTCTCGCGTCTCGCGTCTCGCGTTAGGACAGACCCAAGGCCATGGGATTCAACCGGCGGCCTGTCAAGCTCGATCCGCAATCGGGCGGGGGCGGCGGGTCACATCACGTAGCTGCCGCCGGGGCTTTCGGGCGGCGTGCCGTCGTCCAGGCCCGCGTCCTCCGACCGTTCGCGGGCGCGCTCGTCCTCGATCGCCTCCAGGATCTCTTCCTCTTCGGGGATCGTCACGTTGTGGATCGCCCCGAGCAACAGCAGTCCCTGGCCCACGGCCGCGGTGTCGACGTCGAGCCAATCGCGCAGCGGATCGATCAGAGCCTCGGTTCCGAACAGACTGACCCATTCGGCGGTCGTTCCGGGGCCAACGACGTCCATGAACCAATCGAGGTGCTGCGATACCGTGTCGTAGGCGGCCTGCGATCCCATGTCGCAGAGCATGACCAGCAGGCTGTGCGCCGCGTCCGGGTTGAGCGTGCCGGCCTCGATGCGCTCGACGGCGGGCTGGATGATGCTCTCGCCGAGACGCGCGAGCGCCCGCTCGGCCGCGCCATAGACGTACGAATTCTCGTCGGACAGGTAGTCCATCATCTCGGGGATGAAATGGACGCTTCCCAGCTCGCCCAGCGTTTCCAGGGCCGCGACCTTGGGGAAGAAGGGACCCTTGGCCTCGAGCATGCGCAGGCACCAGTCCTGGGCCTTGCGCGGCAGCTCGTCCCCGTCGCGACAGACGGCGGCCACGGCCGCGGGCAGGTCGTTCAACAGGAACGCGGTCTCGTGCTCGGCCAGGGCCAGGAGACGGTCCAAGTCCCCGCGCGCGCCATTCAAGGCCAACTCGAAATTGATCCCGCGCGCCACGGCGAAGGCGGCCGACAGCTGGAACCCGAGCACAGACTGCTGAAAATGGTGGCCCAGCCGCTCCAGGTCGTCGAGCACCTCCTGGCCGGCGAACGCGCCCACCGCGGCCGCAATGCGTTCGGGCAGATCGCTCGCCGGCTCGTGCGGGAAACCCACCACGGTCCCCTTCGTCCACTCGGCGACGGCCCTGACGATGTCCCCGACGTCGCCGGCCCGGAAGCGCTGCGCGATCTGATTGATCGTCGCCGTGCCCATGACAGTCGAGATGTCGCAGTCATAGCCGGATTCGACGGCCTTGACCGTCTTGCGCAACTCGATGTGGCCACTCGGCCCCGTTCGAAAGCACCAGCTCACGTCGTCGATCCGCAGAGCGTCCATCACCGTGCGGAACGCCTCCCCCGCACGGTGGCTTCCGCGCAGGCGCAGGGCCGAGACGAAGCGGGAGAAAAGCTCGGGCAACTCCGCGGCCCGCGCGATCCGGAGCACGCCGCGCATGGCGGCCGGCTCGGCCAACAACTCGACCCGCCGCCCCACGAGGTCGAGCACGCGGTCGCGCGCTTCCGGGGTTCCCAGCGTTCCTAGCGCTTCGACGATGATCCCCAGCGCCGGCTCCGGTAGCTCCTCGCGCTTCAAGGCCGAGCCCGCGAGATCGACGGCCCCCGGGTGCCCGAGTCGCAGCAGGGCTTGCAGGCAGAATCCCGGCGTCGTTCCGCGCAGGGTGCGGAAGCCCCGCACCAGCGGCGCGTGGCACCTGGGGCCCCCGTGCTCGCCCAGGTGTCGGGCGACCGCCGCGGGAGTGAGCTCGTGGTCGTCGAACAGCAGGCCGACGATCGCATCGCAGCACTCGGACGGGTAGTGGCGCATCAGGCGGTCGGCGGCCCAATAACGGACTTCGGGGTCCTCCGACCGCGTGAAACGGACCAGCTTGTCCAGAGTCCAGATCATGCGAGCCATAGGGTGCGCCGGCATTGTATCGTCGCGATGTCGCCACCCGCCAGCCGTCGCCGCGCGGGGATGGCGGTCACTCGGACGTGCGCGCGCGCGGGATCAGCGGCTCAACTTCAAACCCAGCTCGATGGTGCGCGGTGGGCCGGCGAGGTCGATCGGCTCGCCGAAGTTGCGCGAGGTCGCGCGTCCCTCGATCAGCCCGAGGTTGTCGCGGCCCAGCAGGTTGAAGATCTGTAGGTACACTTCGCCGATGCCGCGGCGCTCCCGCAGCCCAAAGCGCTTGTAGACCCGTGCGTCGACCTGGTAGAAGTCGGGCTCGTCCAGGTCCGTGACCGGCGGCAGCCCGGCCTCCGCGCGCAACGCGTTGACCGCGTCCAGTGGAGTGTCCTCGCCGGTGTTGCGGCCCACGCCCGGCGGGCGGTCGCTGACGATGCCGTTCAAGTCGTCGTCGGTGCCCGTTGTGACGTTGAACGGCAAGCCACTGGCGTACTGCACCACGGTCGACGCGCGCAGCCCCATGACGGGCAAGGGGAAGTCGCTCGAAACGACGATCCGATGCTTGCGATCGCCGTCGGCCCGCCCCTTCTCGGCTCCCAGGTTCGTGGAATCGGGCGGCAGATAGACGCCCTCCTTGAGCGGGTCGGGGCCCAGATCCTCGGCCCTGGACAGCGTGTAGCCGGCCCGAATCCAGGACTCGTCGCGCTCCCAGCGATAGCCGAGGTCCAGTGCGTCGTACCAGCTCTCGCCTTCCGTGACGATCGCCGCGATCGAGCCGGTCGTGGGATCGGGGTGCTGCGGCAAGGCGATGCAGTCCGGGTTGTTGGCAGGCTGCTCCAGATCGGGAACGCAGGTGACCGGGTTGAGATCGATCATCACCGGCAGATCGTGGCCGCGCACGCGGACGAGATCGGCGCGGATGGCCCCGTGCCGACCCAGCTTGCGATCCAGGCCCAGGCTGTACTGGACCGTGTACGGGGTTTCGAGCTCGGTGCCCGTGGAGAATCTGAGCGTCAACTCGTCGACCGTGAATGCCTCCGCCGCCTCGGTGCCGTTCTCTTCGATGAAGTCTTCGTCGATCTCCAGAGTGAACGGCTGGGGGAAAGCCAGCCGGATCGCCGCGCCCGACGTGATCGCCGAGACAGCCGGGAAAGCCAGGACCAGCTTGTCGTAGAAGACGCCGGCGCCCCCACGCACGACGAGCTTGCCGTCGGCGCGCGGCGTGAAAGTGAAACCGCAGCGTGGGGCCCAGTTGTTCGTGTCGCTCTCCGCACCGCCGTTGGGAATGAACGAGTCGACCGCGGCGCCGCGCGGCAGTTCGTAGGTGCTCAGATCGTAGCGCAGGCCGTACTCCACGATCCACCGGTGACCCAGCTCGACTTGGTCCTGGGCAAACAGCCCGACGCGGGTGTCCTCCAGCTTGGATTGCGGCTCGCCGTCGATCAGCGAGTAGACCAAGGGATAGGACTCGATGTTGCCCGGCTCGTCGAATTGCCCGTCGCCATCGTCGTCCTCGGCGGCGATCCCCGGGCACGGAACGAAGGGATAGCTGGGCAGCTGGCAGCCCGGATCGCTCTGGTCGACGAAACCGTCCAAGTCGTTGTCCGCGCCGTCGAAACAGTCGAACGTCGTGGAGTCCGTCGACTCCCGCCCTTCGTTCCTGGACTTCTGCACGAGGAACGGGTTCAGGCTGCCGCAGTCGCCCGGCTCGAAGGGCACGTCGGATCGGTAGATGAAATTGCCGTTGGGATTGAAACCGGCCGACACGCTGGTGACCGAGTGCACCAGGTCCAGGCCAAACTTCAGCGTGTGCCGGTCACGGCGCCAGGTCAAGTTCTCGACGAGCTGCCACAGCTGCTCGTCGCGGGACTGCCGGTTGAGGTTGTTGCCGCCGAAGATCCCCGACGGGCGGCTCACGCCGGGCCTGCTCGAGTTCGCGGACTGCTCGAAGCTCGAGAGCGAGCCCAGAAATCGGGTCTCGCTGATCAGGGCGGGCGACAGGATCGACTGCAGGCTCGCCGCGAGCTGCAGACCCCGCTCCTCGAGGCTGAAGCCCCCCTCCGGGGTGATGACCCCCTGCACGTTCACGCCCTCGTTCGAACGGTCGTCGGCCGAGAGCCGCAGCATCAAGCTGCTGCTTCCGGACAGGTTGAAGTCGAAGCGGGCGAACAGGTTGTCGCTCTTGGCGGGGGCTGACAGGCGGCCGCCCGCGCTGCCCTCCCGGTCGACGCCGGTGAAGGGAAGCAGCTCGTCGGCCTCCTGGTGTTCGAAGGCGGCGAAGTAGAACGCCCGGTCCTTGCGGAGCGGGCCCGAGACGTTGACCCCCCCGGCGAAACGGCTGACGGCCTCCTGGGAAGTCTCGCCCGCGGGCAAGGAATCGACGAAGTCGCCCGACTCGTTCCATGCGTCGTGCGTGCCTTCGACGAAACCGCCCCAGCCGGCTTCGTTTGTCCCCCGCTTCGTGACGATGTTGAGCACGCCGCCGGAGGCGCGGCCGAACTCGGGCGCGAACTGGCTCTTGAGCAGCACGAACTGGTCGATCACCTGCGGGGAGAACGTGCCGTTGAGGGACGTCCCGCTGACCGGGTCGTTGTTGTCCAGGCCGTCCACCAGGAACGAATTCGAGCGTCCGGACTGGCCGTTGACCACGAACACGGCCTCGCGCTCGCCGTAGAAGTTGCCCGGTGCCGCCTGGCGCACCGAGGAGTCCAGGACGGCCAGGTCGACCAGTTGGCGGCCCGCGAGCGGGATCGCACCTGCCTGGGCGCTGGTCAGCCGCAGCTGCCCCCCCGTCTCGCGGCGATCGACGAGCGCACTCTCGGGGCGCACGACGACGTGCTCGGCCAGACCCTCGCCGACCTTGAAATCGAGCTGGACCGTTTCCTGTAGGCGCAGGGTGACCGTGTGGGATTCGCTGACCTGACCGTCGTCCAGGCGGGCGACCACCAGCCAATCGCCGGGCTGCAGCAGCTCCAGCCGATACGCCCCGCGGAGGTCGGAGGCCGCGGTGCGGATCGCTCCGGTCGCGGCCGAGCGGGCCTGGATCACGGCCTCGGCCACGGGGGCTCCGTTCTCCCGCCGCACCGTGCCGGCCAGCGCGGCCGACGTGGTCTGAGCCGGCGCCGGCCCGGCGACCAGTGCGCCGCCGAAGAGGAACGCGGCGACCAGCCGGGCGCGCGGCGACTTCATGCGCGCTACTGGCCGAAGTGTCCCAACGGCCCGGTGCCGCCGGAGCCCTGGCCTGCGACAAGGAAGTAGCCGGCGGCCGGGTCGAACGAGTGGCAGGTCACGAGCCCGGTGTCGGGCACCAGCACCGAGAAGTTCGAGGCGGACTCGGGCGAACTCGCACCGAAGATGCGATAGCCCTCGACGCAGGGGTCGACCACGGGGTCCCAGCAGATCTCGATGCCGGCCGGGACCTTGGCCAACGTGACCCCTTCGACTTCGGCGGTCGGCGCACAGGCGCCACCGGGGGTCGCGCTGACCTCGGCCGGCACCGAGCCGGCGGGGCCGGCGACCTGCAACGGGTACAGCAGGCTCTCGTAGACGACGGGCGTTCCGGTAGCCGGGTTCGCGTACTGCGACCGCGACGTCACGCTGAAGAAGTACTCGACGCCCGGCGTGAGCCCGCCGATGACTGCCGAGGTTCCGTTGATCGTGGCCTGCCCGGCCTGGTCGATCGAATCGAAGGCGTAAGGAGAATTGGCGCCCGAATCCGTATCCCAGTAGACGCGGTAGCTGGGGCCGCCGGGCACACCGATGCGATGCGTGTCCAGCCCGGGATCCCAGGTCAGCTCCACGCTCGTCTCCGTCACGCTGCCGACCGCGATCGTGCGCGGCGGGAACAGCCCGAACTTGATGTCGGTCTCGTCCAACGAGCTCAACCCCTCCACCTGGCAGGCCAGGGGGACGGACTGCAGCCGGACCACGGTGCCGAGCAGGGGCACCTCCCACAGCCACAGCGCCGTCCGCACGGGCTGCACGGGGTTGTTCACAGGACAGGTCGAGCTGGCGCCGTACACGCAGAACTCCGCCACCTGCTTCAACACCGCCGAGTTGAAGGTGTGACCCGAGGGCAGCGTCACCGGCCCGGTGGCCACGACCGTGGTGCCTTGCGTCCCGGCGAACGGCACGCTCCCGCCCCCGCAGGACGCGTCATTGCACTTGGCGATGCGCTGCTCGCAGAACAACGAGCAACTGCAGGGCGTGAGCCCCTGGAAGAACACGTTTTTCTCGCACAGGAACGGATCGGCGGCCGGGGTCGCGGGATTGCTGTCGCTGGACCAGGAGTCCCCATTCTGAAAGAACCAGCCCGCGCCATCCTGGTGAGGAAAGCGGAAGAGCGGCACCGGCGTGCGAATCGTCGCCCCTTCGGTGACGTAGCAGATCCGGCTCTCGGCATCGACCCCGATCCCCGAGATGCCCTCGTGACGCACCGCGGCTCGAAGCCAGAGGGTCACGTTGGTGGCCCGGTTCTCCCGCAGCAAGGCGTTGATCGTGATGTCCGCACTCGCGGGGGTGCTGAAGTTCTTGTCCTCGCGCCCGAGCTTCACCCCCGGAAGCGTGAAACCGCACTTGGTGCTGTTGCAGGTCTCGCTCGCGCTCACCGTGCTCACCGTCGAACCGATCTCGGACATGCCCGGGAAGCTGGACAGGTTGTTGCCGGAAAAATCCCACGCTCCGAGGGCCACCAGCGCTCCCATGTTCGCGGGAGACTGGGGCGCGAGCGAGGGGACGGAGGTGTTGCTGCCGCGATCGAAGCCGTAGGTCACCCGCTGCAGGATCGGCGGGTCCAGCTCGTCGGCGTAGATCACGAACGGGTCCGCCCCGGTCGTGACCTGCTCGACCAGGCCGGCGCCGTCGAGTCGCCCGATCGACCGCCCGTCGCCGGCCGGAGCTCCCCAGGCCTCGGCGACGATGCCCGCGCGCGGGTCGACCCAGCGGTAGACGAGCTGCGCGGATCGCCAGGCGCGACCGTCGCGTTCGCGCCGAAACACCAACGCCTCCTGCAGCACGACCTCGCGCGGTCCGGAGGGCAGGTGGACCCAGCCGGCGCCCGCGCGCCGGACGCGCACCCACAGATGTTCGGTTCCCGCTCCCTGCAGCCGATCGACGACGACGGGAGTTCCGGGGGCCGTCTCGATCAAGCGTGGGTCACGATGGGGCAGGAGCCAGCGCAGAGCGCCATCGCCGCCGGACGGGTCGACGAACCTGGACGCCTGTTGCGGATGATGCCTCCCGTCGAGCTCCGCACGGTCGCCACGGACCAGGGTCGTGCCGTCCGGGCCAATCTCGATCGACCGCACCCAGCGCCGCTCGGTCGGCAACGCCTCGAGCCTCCAGCGAGTCTTGCCAAGCGGCCGGACCAGGTCCTCGCTGGTCAGCCCCGCCGGTTTTACGGCTGCCCAGGTCGACTCGTGGAGCAACTCCCCCGACGCCGGGGCGGGGAGAAGCAACACTGCCGTTCCGAACAGGACGGCCAAGCTACGCAGCATCCAGTCCTCCTTGTCGCAGACCCGGAGCGGGAGTCCCGGGACCTGCTTTTTACTCCGTGCGCGCCTGGTTGGCAACCAGGCTGCCTCGACTGCCGGGCATCCGTTGGGACTCCGCCGGCCCGCGCCGCATGCCGCAGGACCTCGCGGGCCGCCTGCAATCCCCCCGGCAGGGCCTCCCGGGGCGCCAGGCAGGGGTCGCCGCCGGGCGTCGGCGCGTTGCGCGACCTGCGCAACTGGACCCCCGAGCCCAGCCCGAGAGCCAGGCCGACGAGCGCGAGGCACGCGCCGAGCGCGGACCGTGGTCGCGTCGGCGCAACGCCTCACACTCGACCCGGCGACAACGAAAATAGTAGTATCGCGGGTACCCGCTCCGTATATACAAGAAGATCCTGTGGGGCCAGGTTTCGGCCTAGCTTCGCCCGGAGATAGGAGGGAGTGCAGGGTGTCGATCGACCCTGTTTCGAGGCGTGTCCACGAAGACGCGCGGCGGCGGCCGGAGCGTCCCTTCCCGACGGTCGAGCCGACCTTCTTCTCGCGCTTCGAGTGCAAGTACATCGTCGACCCGGCCATCGTTCCCGGAATGCGCGAGTTCCTTGAGCCCTTCACCGTCCTCGACTCCTACGCCTCGTCGGCGGACGGGTTGCGCTACCCGATCTGCAGCCTCTACCTCGACTCCCCCGACCTGGCGCTCTACCAGCAGACGGTCGAAGGCGAGCGGGACCGCTTCAAGTTGCGCGTCCGCACCTATTCCGACGACCCGGCGCAGCCGGCCTTCTGCGAGGTCAAGCGCAAGTTGAACTCGGTGGTCCACAAGCGCCGGGCCGGGATCGGCCGCGCCCTCGTACCCCAACTGCTCGGCGGCGACGGGTTCGATCCTGCCCGGCTGCGCGACGATGTCCGGCGTGACGCCGAGTACTTCCGCTACCACGTCCTCTTGACCGACGCCCGACCCGTGATCCGAATCAAGTACCTGCGCGAGGCGTACCAGGCCACCGGCAACGAGCCGGCTCGCATCACGATCGATACCGACCTGATGCATGCGGTCACCTTCGACGAGGAACTCTGCCACGCGTTCGGCCGCTGGACCGCGACGCGCCTGGACGGCGTGATCTTGGAGATCAAGTTCACCGAGCGCTTCCCCTGGTGGATCCAGGAGCTCGTGCGGGAATTCGGGCTGGCCCAGCGCGCGGTCCCCAAGTACGTGCTGTCCGTCGACCACATGCTGCTCGAGGGTCGGGAATCGGCCATGGCCCTGGGCGGTGTCCTGCTGCCCCCGCGTCGGAGCGCCTGAGCGATGGACCAGCTCATGCACGCGCTCGAGGGCTCGAACCGCTGGTTCGCCGACTATTCGTTCGAGGCCATCGTGCTTTCGCTGCTCTTGTCCTTCGTGCTGGGCCAGCTGATCGCCTGGATCTATGCCTGGAGCCATTCTGGGCTCTCGTATTCGCGCTCGTTCACCCAGTCGCTCGTGCTGATGACCCTGGTGGTCTCGCTCGTGATGTTCGTCATCGGCAACAGCATCGTCACGGCCTTCGGGTTGCTCGGCGCACTGGCCCTGATCCGGTTTCGCAACGTCCTCAAGGACACCCGGGACACGGTCTTCGTGTTCATCGCCCTCGTGGTCGGCATGTCCGTCGGCTCGCAGCGCTACATGACGGCGATCGTGGGGACGGCCGCGCTGGGCCTGGCCGTGCTGTACCTCGACCTCACCTCGTTCGGGACGCTGGGGCGCTTCGACGGCTATTTGACCTGCCGTTTGGCGACCGACCTCGACCGCGGGCAGCTCTCACGGCTGCTCGACCGCTTCTGCCGGGCCGTCAAGCAAGTATCGACCCGCCAGAGCGGTGACGAGCAGGGCGCCGAACTCGTGTACCAGATCGGCCTGCGGGACCGGGAGCGGGGCGGGGAGCTGCTCGAGGAGCTGCGCCGCCTCGAGGGCATGCGGCACGCCTCGCTGGTCATGCGCAGCGAACTCTCCGAGGTCTAGTCGGTGGACGCCAAGCTCGAGCCCGTCGAAACGCCCTACCCCCAACGGCTGGCCGACTTCAAGCGGCGCCAGCTGCCGGCGGCCGTGTGGTCCGTGGCCGCCCTGATCTGCGTGTGGATGCTGACCCTGCGGGCGACCCACTCCGAATACATCGGCCTGGCGCGTTCCACCCAGTACGAGGTCTCGGCGGCCTCCGTCGGACAGCTGGACCGCGTTCTCGTCGAGCTGTACGACCACGTGGAGGCCGGCGAGATCGTGGCGACGTTGAACGATGCCGAGTTCGCGGCCCGCGTCGAGCGCTCGCGTGCCACGGTCCGCCAGCTCGGGGCAGAAATCGAGGCCGCGCGCGCGCAGCTCGCGCGGGACGGCCGGATCGACCTGCGGACCTGGGAAGACGACGTGCGGCGATTCCAAACCGACGAAGAAGACCGGCGGCTGGAGGCGCTCGAGCTGCGAGTGACGATCGAGAGCGACAAGGTCGAGTTGGACCGCCTGTCGCGACAGGCCCAGCGGGCTCGCCCGCTGCTCGAAAGTGGATTGATCGGACAGGCGGACTACGACGACGCTCAGTTGTTACGCGACACCGTGGCCCGGCGCATCGCCGAGAACGAGATCCTGCTGGCCCAGACCGAGCGCGAGCAGTTGGCGGCCGCTGCGCGACGGCAGGCTCTCCAGCGCAGCCAACCCCTCGCCCCGCAGGAGGAGGCGGTCCTGCGGCCGCTACGCGAGGCGATGGAGGTCGAGAACCAGAACCTGCAGGAGATGCAGGCCCAGTACCAGGCCAGCGTGCTGCGCAGCCCGATCAGCGGCCAGGTGTCGAGCATCCTGTGCCACCCCGGGCAGACCGTCGTACCCGGAGAACCGATCCTGACCGTGGCCGACGGCCGGGTCACCGAGATCCTGGCCTACCTCGACGAGGCCGACGCGCGGAAGGCGACGGCCAACGCTCAGGTCCTGGTGGCCAGCGTGAGCCGGCCCCAGCACGCCGCCGAATCCGTCGTCGTGCGCGTGGGTCCCGACGTCGAGCTGTTGCCCCAACGCCTGTGGCGCGAGCCGCGCACTCCGGAGTTCGGCCGGGCGGTGGTCATTGCCGCGGTGCCCGGACTCGACGTCACGCCGGGCGAGCGGCTCAGCGTGAGATTCCTGCGCCGACGCTGAAGCGTTTGCTGGCGAGCCCGAGCGACGGACCGCCCGCCCAGGATCTGGACTACGATCACGCCATGAACCGGCGGGGAGGAAGCTCGCCCAGCGCGCGGCACGAGGCCGAGCACACGCCCGAGGCGATCCGCGACCGGCTGGAATCAGGTCCGCGCCACACCTACCTGCGCGACTTCGTCTACGGCTCGATCGACGGTGCCGTGACCACCTTCGCCGTGGTGGCCGGCGTCGCGGGGGCCGGGCTCCGCCCGGGCATCGTCGTGGTCCTCGGCGTGGCCAACCTGGTCGCCGACGGCTTCAGCATGGCCGTGGGCAACTACCTGGCCACGAACGCCGAGCGGCAACGGCGCGAGCGGCTGCGCCACACCGAACTCCAGCACATCGCCCGCTATCCCGAGGGTGAGCGCGAGGAGATCCGCCAGATCTTCGCGGCCAAGGGGTTCGCGGGCGACGACCTCGAGCGGGCGGTGGCCGTGATCACCGCCGACGTCCGGCGTTGGGTCGACACGATGCTGACCGACGAGCTCGGCATCTCGCTGAACGGACCGAGCCCGCTGCGCGCCGCGCTGGCGACCTTCGCCGCGCTCGTCTTCACCGGCTCCTTGCCGCTCCTGGCCTTCGTGTTCAATCTGCTGGCACCCGGCGACCTGGTGCGCGACCCGTTCTCCTTCGGCGCGGTGCTGACCCTGGTCGCGTTCTTCCTCGTCGGGGCCCTCAAGAGCCGCTTCGTGCTGCAGCGCTGGTGGCTCTCGGGCCTCGAGACCGCGCTGGTCGGCGGGGTCGCGGCCGCGCTGGCCTACGCCGTGGGTTGGTTGCTGAAGGGTCTGGGCGGCGCGTGAGCGGCCTCGCGAGCCCGGCCGCGTTCGCCGGCTTCGTCGCCCTGCTGCTCGCCACCGGCGTGATGCGCGTGGTCGAGCTGACGGTCTCGGCGCGGCGCCTGCGCCGCCAGGCGCAGGCGCCGCTGGCGGAGCCGACGTTTCCGTTGATGGTGCTGGTGCACGTCGGTCTGGTGTTCGGGCCGGTCGCCGAGGTCCTGTGGCTCGATCGCCCGTTCGTACCGCTGCTCGCGCTCGCGGCCGGACTCGTCTTGGCCGGCGCGACCGCGCTGCGCGTCTGGACGCTGCGCGCGATCGGCCGCGCCTGGAACGTGCGCGTGGTGCTGCCGGAGAGGGTGGCCACGACCGGCCCCTACGCCTGGATCCGTCATCCGAACTACCTCGCCGTGATCCTCGAGGTCGCCAGCCTGCCGCTGATCCACGGCGCGTGGGTCTCTTGCCTGACGCTGTCCGCGCTCGACGCGTTCGTGCTGTGGCGGCGCATTCGGGTCGAGGAGGCCGCGCTGGCGGAGCTGCCCGCCTGGCGCGCGGCCATGGCCCCTCGCGCGCGCTTCGTCCCCGGCCTGTTCTGACAGGATCTGCAGGACCGTCGTGGCAGAGCCTCCGTCTCCCGGATCGGCCGGCCGCCTACCCGGGGCGCTCGGGGTTGCGGCCGCGGTGCCAGGCTTCGAACACCTCGGCGATGCGGGGCGCGGTCCGGCCGTCCCACAGCTCCGGCGGCCCGCTCGCCGACGGCCCGCGGTCGAGAGCGGCCAGGGCGGCAGCCAGGATCTTCGCCGGGTCGGTGCCGGCCAGCGTGTTGGTCCCTCGCGTCAGCGTGATCGGTCGCTCGGTGTTCTCGCGGATCGTCACGCAGGGGATGCCGAGGTAGGTCGTCTCCTCCTGTAGCCCGCCTGAATCGGTGAGCACGAGTCGGCTGCGCGAAGAAAGCTGCAGGAAGTCGAGGTAGCCCAGCGGCGGAAGCAGGCGCAGGTCGCCCTTGACCGCCCGCCCGTCATCCGAGGCGAGGTGCTGGAGCCGCGCGGCCGTGCGCGGGTGGCAACTGAAGACCACGGGCAGCCGCTCGGCCACCTGGTGGAGGGTCTGCATGATGCCGCGGAGCGTCGCCGGGTCGTCGACGCTCGAGGGGCGGTGGAGCGTGACGACCGCGTAGCCGCGCGGCACGAGGGACAGCCGTTCCAGCACCGTCGAGGACTTTGCCCGTTCGAGGCTGGCAACGAGGGAGTCGATCATGATGTTGCCCACGCGGTGGATCTTCCGCGCCGGCACGCCCTCGCCGATCAGGTTCGCGTCGGCTTCGGGCGAGTGCGTGAGAAGGATATCCGACAGCCGATCGGTGACGATGCGATTGATCTCCTCCGGCATGCGGAGATCGAAGCTGCGCAGGCCGGCCTCGACATGGGCCAGAGGAATCCACAGCTTGGCGCTCACGATGCTGCAGGCCAGCGTCGAGTTCACGTCCCCCACGACGACGACCAGATCGGGCTTCTCGGCCTGGCAGACCTTCTCGAACTCGACCATGACCCGGGCCGTCTGCTCGGCGTGCGAGCCCGAGCCCACGCCCAAATGCGCATCCGGCGGGGGCATCTCGAGATCGTCGAAGAAGACCTGGGACATGTTCTCGTCGTAGTGCTGTCCGGTGTGGACGAGCCGCTGCTCGATGCCGCGGTCGCGCAGGCAGCGCACGAGCGGGGCCATCTTCATGAAGTTCGGGCGCGCGCCGACGACGTTCAGGATCTTCAATCCGTTCCTCGCTGTGTTGCCAATATGGCGGCGCCGGGCGACCCGAGTCAACGTCCTCAGACGTTCAGGCCCACCGCGCGCATCAGCTCGAGCGCGTTGCTCTTGCGGACCACGCCGGGCCTCAGCCGGTAGTCGAACACGATCTTCCCGTCCCGCACGTTGTCCTCGAAGTGCACGTTGCGTGCAAGGGGACCGAGCGCCTCCGCGATCTCGGCCAGCGCGAGATCGTGCGTGGTGACGAGCCCGATCGCTCCGCGTCCCATCAGCTCCCGGATCAGCGCCTCGGCGCCGATGCGCCGGTCGTGGGAATTCGTGCCGTGCAGCACTTCGTCGAGCAGGAACAGCAGCGGACGGGGGCCCGCGCCGAGATCCACGATCCGCCGCAGCCTGGTGATCTCGGCGAAGAAGTGCGAGGTCCCTTGTTGCAGCGAGTCGCGCACGTTCAGGCAGGCGCCGACGGCGAGCGGCGACAGCCGCAGGCGCCGGGCCCGGACGGGCGCACCGGCCTGGGCCAGCGCGGCGCTGATTCCGACCGTGCGCAAGAGCGTGCTCTTGCCCGACATGTTCGAGCCGCTCACGAGCAGCAGCCGCAGCGGCTCGTCGAGCGAGAGGTCATTCCTCACGCAGGTCGCCTCGGACAGCAGCGGATGACCGAGCGACTCGCCCGCGAAGCACGGCCCGTCCTCGATGATCTCGGGGAACGCGTCGCCGGGCCGCTCGTAGGCCAGGCTGGCCAGGGCGCACAAGGCCTCGATCTCGCCCACCACCTCGAGCCAGCGCGCCACCGCGGCGCCGGACGCGGCGCGCCAGTTCTCGATGGCCAGGGCCAGCTGGGTGCCCAACAGAAACAGCGCGGCGAGCGGGGCGAACATCATGTTGCGCCGCGAGTCGCACAGTTGCACCAGGCGGGCCAGGGCCGCGATGCGCCTCGAAGGGGGCTGGCCCGCCGCGTCGAGCGCGGAGCGCAAGGAGATCAGCAGCGGCGAGTGGAAGCGCTCGCGTTCGAGGCGCCCCAGCACGCCCGCCAGGAGTTCCAGTTCGTGCTCCGGCCCGCTGGCGCCGTGGAGCACGCGTTTCGCGCGGGCGTGGGACGGAAAGACGAAGAGAGCGCTGCCCGCCGCGGCCGCCAGCAGAAGCCAGCGCCCGCCCGTTCCCGACAGCCAGGCCACGACGGCCGCCACGTTCCCCGCGGCGAGGAGCAGGCCGAGCCAGGCCCGCCGGCGTCCGCTGAGGGCCGGCGGCGCCGAGGCCCAGGTCGCGAGGCCGTGCGGGTCGTCGTCGGCCTGGACTTCCTGGCCCAGGCGCGCCAGATCTTCGCGCAGGTCGAGGGCGGGGGCGAGCTCGCGCACCGCCTGCTGCCGTCGCCGGATTTCGGCCGGGGCGGCCGGCTCGAGCAGCCACCGCGCCAGGGTGCCCTCGCCCACGCGTGTCCGCGCGGTGCACGCGAGTTCGAAGAGCGAGCCACGGCCGAACAGATCGAGATCGGCGGCGTAGGGGTGGGCCGGGTCGAGGAACCGCTCGCCGGCCGTCCCCGTCCCGGACCAGCGGTCGTCGAGCCGTGCCAGGCCGGCCTCGTAGAAGGCGACGGCGCGTCGAGCCGCGACCCGCCGGCGGATCACGCGGTCGTGCGCCCATGCCACGGCGGCGAAGACGCCGGCCGGGAGGAGCATCCAAGGCCAGGCCACGGTCGAGCGCACGACCACGACCCAGCCGAGCAGCGCGGCGGACAAGAAGATCGACAGCCGGACGATCGACAATCGTGCGTCGGTGCGCTGCAGTGCCGACAGATCCGCCCGACGGGCCTCGAGCCGCCGTCGGTAGCTCTCGCGGGGATCGGGGGCGGGCTCGCTCATGGCTGCGGCTGACGCGCACAGGATACACGGGCAAAGCGCGTCGGCGCTCGGGAGAGGCCATGCGTTCGTGGGAAGCCGAGACGGGACGCGCGGTAGGAAACGGCGCTAGCTGGAAAGGCAACCGCCCGCGCTGTCCCGGCGCGGTGCGGACGGGATGGGAGGCTCTGGAGCGGCGGCCGGCGCGCTGGTGCCGGTGAACGAAAAGACGGTGCATCTGCACTCGCGCTCCGGGCCGAAGCTCGGTCCGGCCACGCGGCCGGGGCCGTGGGCCGTCGTTGTGACAGGCGACACCGACAGCGGTGCGACGAGGCGTGGAACCACCTCGCGGATTCTCGGTGGCTCTACCCTGGTCCGTTCCTCGACCGCTGCCCGGGAAACCGGCGTGAGGGCGAGGTCACCGCCCTTCCCGCCGAGATCCACGCGCACGGTCAGCGCCAAGAGGATCAGGACGAGCAGGGTCACCGCGTCCGTCGCCTTCCGCATCCGCCTTCCTTCTGCACTCACTCTTTGCCTCACTCGTGAAGTACAACGTCCGAACCGACCGTTGGTTCCGTTCTTTTCTACTCGTTGCGCACGGCTCGTGCCAAGGGCCAGCCCCGCGGCCCCTCCGGAATCCCGCTGCCGCAGGCCAGGTCTCCCCGGATCGACGCCTCCCCCTGCCCCCATTTGGGGCAAGAGGCGTCAAATGGGGTCGTTCCGCTCGGACTCCGCCTCGCGCTCGAGCCCGTGCTTGCGGATCCGGTACTGCAGGGTCTTGTAGGAGAGACCCAGCAGCCGGGCTGCGGGACGGATGCGACCCTGACAGCGGCGCAGCGACTGCCGGATCAGGTGGCGCTCGAGATCGCCCAGGCTCACGCCCTGCTCCGGCAGTTCGAAACCGTTCACGCCAGGCTCGGCGCCCGCGGGCCCCGGGCGCAGGCTCGCGGGCAGGTCGTCCGCCCCCAGCTCCGCGCCCGGGGAGAGGACCACCACGCGCTCCATGCAGTTCTCGAGCTCGCGCACGTTGCCGGGCCAGGGGTAGGCCTGCAACCGCTCCATCACTCCGGGGCCGATCCGGGCCGCCGCGCGCGAGAACTTGCGCGCCGCCGCGTCGAGGAAGCGCCGCGCCAAGAGCGGGATGTCCTCGCGCCGGTCCCTGAGTGGCGGGAGATGCACGGGAACCACGGCCAGCCGGTAGTACAGATCCTCGCGGAAACGCTTGCTGCGGATCGCCGCCACGAGATCCTCGCTGGTCGCCGCCAGGATGCGCACATCGACCTTGCGGGTTCGGGGCGACCCCAGCGGCTGGACCTCGCGCTCCTGCAGGGCGCGGAGCAGCTTGGCCTGCAGGTCCACCCGCATCGTGCCGATCTCGTCGAGGAACAGCGTGCCACCCTCGGCCTGCTCGAAGCGGCCCGTGTGGGTCCGCACCGCCCCGGTGAAGGCACCCCGCTCGTGTCCGAAGAATTCGCTTTCGAGCAGCGTCTCGGGCACGGCCCCGCAGTTCAGGGCCACGAAGGGGCCGGACGAACGCCGGCTGCGCTCGTGGATCGCCCGGGCGACCAACTCTTTGCCCGTTCCGCTCTCGCCCGTGATCAGCACCGGCACGTCGGCGCCGGAGACTCGCTCGATCAACGAAAAGACCTCCTGCATCCCGCGCGACACGCCGATGATGTTGCCGAGCTGCGAGCGATCCTTGAGCACTCCGTGCAGCGACACGACCTCGTCCTCCAGGCGCCGGTGACGGATGGCCTTGTCCACGACGAGCAACAGCTCGTCCCGCTCGAACGGCTTGGTCAGGTAATCCGCGGCGCCGCGCTTCATCGCCTCGACCGCGGTCGAAACCGTGCCGTGGGCGGTCATCAGCACGACCGGCAGCCGGGGCGCCAGCCGCTGCACCTGCTCCAAGAGCTCGAGCCCGTCCATGGCCGGCATGCGCTGGTCGGTCAGCAGCAGGTCGAAGCTCTCGCGCTGGAGCAGATCCAGGGCCGCACGGCCGTCTTCCGCGGCCGCGACCCCGAAACCGGCCCGCTCCAGAATCCGTCCCAGCATCTCGCGCTGCGTCTGCTCGTCGTCGACGACGAGCAAACGCGCGCGCGCCGGTGCGCGTTCGTCGCCGATCACGCAGCCGTCTCGACGTGGGCCGGCAACCTCAGGTGCACGCGCGTCCCCTCTCCGGGGCGGCTGGCCAGCGAGACGCGACCCCCGTGCTCCTCGACGACGCAGTGATGGACCATCGCCAGCCCCAACCCGGTGCCGGCCTCGCGGGTCGTGTAGGCGAAATCGAAGACGTGCCGTTGTTCATCCTCGGGGATGCCCTGGCCCGTGTCGGAGACCTCCAGCACGACCTCGTCGCCCTCCGCCGTCAGCGCCAGCGCCAGCCGTCCCCCGCCGGGCATGGCTTCGAAAGAATTGAGGATCAGGTTCAGGATCGCCGAGCGGATCGCGTCGGCGTCGGCGTGCACGGCGGGGAGCGGCTCGCCCACCACGAGATCGACGCGGACGCCGCGCCGTTCGGACTCCTTTTCCACCAGCCGCAGCGTATCCCGCGCCAGTTGAGCCAGGTCGACCGGCCGGCGCGCGCGACGCTCGCTCTTGGCGAAGCGCAGGAAATTGCCCACCAGTTGGTCCAGTCTGCGGATCTCGCCGCGGATCACGTCGACCGAGCGCTCGAACTCGTGCAGGCGGTCGGCCCCTTCCGGTCGGGCCGCCTCGCTCAGGTGCTGCAATGTCAGCCCGATCGAGTGCAGCGGGTTCCGCACGTCGTGGGCCACGCCGGCGGCCAGACGTCCCAGGGCCGACAGTTTTTCCCGGCGCACCAGCTCCCGTTCCCGCTCGCGGTTGGTCCTGAGCTTCCCGGCCATCTCGTTGAAGGCCCGGGCCAGCCGGCCGATCTCGCCCTTGCCGCCGGCGTCGACCTCGACGTCGAGGTCGCCCTGCGAGAGCCGGCGGATCCCCGTGTCGAGCTTGCGGATCGGACGTGTGAAACGGCTGGCCAGTCCTGTCGAGAGCGCGAGCCCCACCAGGAACACGCCCATGAACAGGAACAGCGACCGGTTGCGCAGCCGCGCGAACAGGTTCTCGTAGTCGCCGCCGATCGGCAGTCGGATCTCCTCGCCGCGAGCGAAGAAGACGTTCGGGGCGGCCGGTCCGGGAGGCACCTCGACCTCGTAGCGCGCCAAACCCGGACCCGCGGCGCCCGCGGTCGCGCCGTCCGCTTCGTCGGCCTGGGTCAGCTTGGGGATCGCCAGCACGATGTTGCCGCTGGGGTCGGTCTCCGCGCGCACGGCCTCGATCTGGATCATCACCTTGCGCTTCGCGTGAGCGGCGGTTCCCAGCCGGCTAGCGAGGCAAGCCTGGAACTCCTTCTCGAAGGCCGTGCCCGGGAGCGCGGAGGGGAAGGCTTCGGCGGGGTAGATCAGCTGTTCGCTGATCGTGAACTCTTGGTCCTCGGTCGACGTCGTGACGATGTGCTTGACGCGTTCGACGGACGGACCGGCCGGGACGGGGTCCGGCTCCAGCAACACCACGTCGTGGGTCTCTGCCGGCGGGGCTTCGCTCGGGCCGTGCCGTCTGCGGGCCACGCCCAGTCGGGCGTGAGACTCGCCGCAGCCCGTCCACTCCAGGGTGCGCAGGGCCGCCTGGCCCACCTGGGAGGCCGTGGTGCGCACCTCCTCCATCAGCTGCTGCTGGTAGTGCGTTACCAGCAGGCCGACGGCGGCCAGAGACAACAGCAGGACCACGCTCATCAGAGCCACGAGACGCAGGGTCATGATCGCTCCCCTTCTCCGCTTCGCGCCTTCGATTCAGCAAAAAGTGTACCAGTCGGCCGGCGGCCCGCCGCTCCGGGGGGTCGGGTTACCCGCAGCCCTGGATTCATCGTAGATTAGTGGCCACGCCGACGGGCGCGAGGAGGGGCGGCCGTGAGCCGAGGTCGTAGTCGTGCGAGAGTCGCGCTCTTGGCCGGCGCGCTGGCCGCGGGTGCTGTGGCGGCCGACTCGCCTGCGTGGCAGGCGAAGGTGCACCCCCGCGTCGTGCAGGACGCGGCGGCCCAGGGGACGGTCGAGTTCCTGATCCTCCTCGAAGAACGAGCGGACCTGTCCGCGACCGCCGCAGCGCCGACGAGGGAAGAGCGCGGCCAGCGCGTCGTCGCGCTGCTCACCGCAGTCGCTTCCCGCACGCAGGCGCCCCTGCTCTCATGGTTGGAGCAGCAAGGCATCGAGCACCGCTCGTTCTGGATCACCAACATGATCTGGGCGCGAGGGGGGCTCGACGTCGTGCGGGCGCTCGCGGAGCGCACGGACGTGCGTCGCATCGACGCCAACCCACGCGTGCGGTTGCAGGAGCCCGTCGCCGAGCCCGCGGCCGGCTCCGCCGACGGCCGATGGGCGGCCACGACCGAGTGGGGCATCGACACGACGAACGCCGACGAGCTGTGGGCGCTGGGCTTCGACGGCAGCGGCATCGTGGTCGGGGGCCAGGACACCGGCTACCAGTGGAACCACCCGGCGTTGATCGCGCAATACCGCGGCTGGAACGGCTCTTCGGCCAGCCACGCCTATAACTGGCACGATGCGATCCACGCCGGGGGCGGCGGGGTCTGCGGGGTCGACTCGACGGCGCCGTGCGACGACCACGGCCACGGCACGCACACGATGGGGAGCGCGGTCGGTGACGATGGGGGCGCGAACCAAATCGGCATGGCACCCGGCGCGAAGTGGATGGGCTGCCGCAACATGAACCAGGGGGACGGCACACCGGCCAGCTACACGGAGTGCTTCCAGTTTTTCGTCGCCCCGACCAACCTCGCCGGTACCGCTCCGGATCCCTCGAAGGCGCCGCACGTGATCAATAACTCGTGGCTCTGCCCGCCGTCCGAAGGTTGTGCGCATGACACGCTGCAGGGCGTCGTGGAGAACACGCGTGCAGCCGGCATCGTGGTCGTGGCCAGCGCCGGCAACAGCGGCAGCGCCTGCGGCACCATCGATTCGCCGCCCGCGCTGTACGACGCGGCGCTCTCCGTCGGGGCCACCGATTCGTCGGACACGATCGCGGGATTCTCGAGCCGCGGCCCGGTCACCGTGGACGGCAGCAACCGACAGAAGCCCGACGTTTCCGCCCCGGGCGTCAACGTGCGCTCGAGCGTTCCCGGCAACGGCTATGCGGTCTTCAGCGGCACGAGCATGGCGGGGCCCCACGTGGCGGGCTTGGTCGCGCTGTTGCTCGACGCGCGGCCCGACTTGATCGGCCAGGTGGAGACGGTGGAGGAACTCCTGCGACTGTCGGCGAAACCGCTGACGAGCACGCAGAGCTGCGGCGGCATTCCCGGGTCGGCCGTTCCCAATGCGGTCTACGGTTACGGCCGAATCGACGCGCTGGCGGCGGTCCTCGGCGATGCGGACGGGGACGGCACGGACAACCTGGCCGACTGCGCCCCCACGAACGGACTCGTCTCGGACCTGCCGGGACCCGCCGTCGGGCTGCGGGTCTCAGAAAACGTGCTGGTGACGGGGCTGTTCTGGGATCCGCCGGCCGGCAGTCCGGACGGCACCGTGCGCTACGACGTGCTGCGGTCCACCGGACCCCACGACTTCGCCTCGGCCACCTGTATCGCCTCCGGGATCGCCCCGACGACGACGTTCGACGTCGAGGAGCCGGCGCTCGCTTTCTATTACTTGGTCCGCGCGAGCAACGAATGCGGTGGCAACCTCGGCGCCGCATCGGACGGCTCGCCGCGCACGGGCCGGGACTGTCCCTGATCGCTGATCCGGCACCGGAGATCACGGACAGCGCCGACAGGGCCGTCCGAATCGTTCGGCGCGGGCGGGGCGCAGGAATTCAAAGTGGTACCATCGGTGATTCGGGCGTCTGATTCCCACGTGGCGCCCCGGGCCTGTGGAGAGCCGTGGTTTGAATGACGAGACCCATCCCGTGCGCCCGGCTCCGCCGGCCGGCGCTCCCGCCGGCCCGCCGCGGCCCGCTGGCTCCCTGTGGCGTCATGTGGCCTTGATCCGCCACTGGGCCACGTTCATCGGGATCCTCGGCGTGCTGGTCGCGATCAGTCAATGGAAAGCAGAGTGGGTCAACACCAACATGTCCGAGGCGACCGCTCAGGGGATGGCCTGGATCATGACGCTCCTGGGTGAGCAGGGAACGGCAAAAGGCGTTCGCGTGGGCTCGAACGTTTGCAGGTTCACGATCATCGGCGAGTGCACGGCCTACTATCCGCTGGCGATCTACGTCGCCGCGATCCTTGCGTTTCCCAGTCCCTGGCTGCGGCGTATCTTGGGCATCGTCGCCGGCGTCCCGCTGCTGCTGCTGATCAACCAGGTGCGGCTGGTCAGCCTGTGCTACATCCACCGATCGTTCCCCGAGCACTTCGAGGTGATCCACATCGTGGTCTGGCAGTCACTGATCATCTTCTTCACCGTGCTGGTGTGGATCCTCTGGGTACTGACGATCGCGCGCCGGCCATGACTTCGGGCCTGCGCAGGATAGCCGTCTTCGGACTGCTGTTCGTCCCATCGTTCGTGGTCTTCCTGGCCGTCTACCTCGCGATCTTTCCAGTCTACGACCAGGTCGTGGTGGCCTCGGCCAACTTCGTCACCAAGCAGTTCGCGCACCCGACGCACCTGGTCGTGCTCGAGAGGGGCGGCTGGCAGGCGTTCGTCTTCATCCCCGAGCGCGGCCAGCAACCCATGCGAGACTGGTTCGCCGGCACTGCGCACCTCATCTATCTCAGCCTGGTCACGCTCCCCGCACTGTTGCTCGCGACCCCGGTGCCGTGGCGAAAACGACTGGGGTGGCTCGCCCTGGGCCTGCCCCTGGCTTTCATCAGCCACGTCTTGTCCGCGATCCTGCTCACGCGCGGGACCCACTGCCTGCAGCAAGCTCCGGGGACGTTCAGCTGCCTGTGGGCTTTGCGTGTGGCCTACACCTCGGGCCAGCTTTTCGCCGCGGCGTTCTGGATTCCACTGACCTGGCGCCATTGGTTTCCGCCCGAGCGAGGTTGAAGATGTCCACGCCCCCCGGTCCGCCGACGGGGGTGAAAACGACACCGCATCGTGGGCGAGATAGCGGGAGTTCCTGTAACATGGTTCGGCACGGCTCAAGAAACGGAGGATGAGACTCATGAGGCAGGCCATGGTGGTCGCAGCGCTCGCGCTGCTCGTCGGCACGGCTTCCGCCACCGACAAGCTGATCCTGAAAGACGGAAAAGTGCTCGACGGCAAGATCGTTGGGTCGACGGAACGTGACATCCAGATCGAGGTCGGCGGGGAGACCCAACGAATTCCTCGCTCGGCCATCGAGAAGATCGAACGTGAAAGACCCGCTGCGACGGGCGACACGCCCAAGGTCGGCGCAACCGCGTCCCGGGGAACGACCGCGGCGCCTGCCGCCGCGCGACCTGCGGAGCCGAGCCCCGAACACCTCGCCTGGGTGGACGTCTGCGTCAAGCAACTGAGTTCGAAGGACGACGACGTCCGGGCGAGCGCCGCGGCGGCTCTGTCCTCGTCGGGCCCGGTCGCGGTACCGGCGCTCAAGAAGGCGGCTGCGGGAAAGGATCAGACTGTAGCAACGCTCGCCCAACGCGTGTTGGGATTCATCGAGCGCACCGAGACCCGCATGGCGCAGCAGACCGGGGGCGCCGGGGACCCGGCGGAGCGTCGCGCCGACGCGGTCATGGTCCGACTCGGGCTCGATGCCGAGCAGACCAAGAAGTACAAGGCCGTCTTCGACGAATTCGACGCCAAGCGGGTCGCGTTGATCCGCTCCATCCGCAGCGGTGAGATCCAGGTGGACGAAGGGAGCAAGCAGATCGCCGCGTTGCGGGACACGGTCGACAAGCAGCTGGCCCAGGTGCTCAACCCGGAGCAGATGAAGCAGTTCATGGAGCTGCTGCCGCACCCCGAGGAGCGCACCGTCCAGCGTTGAGCGGGCTCCCGAGTAGAGCGCCACGCCCCACCCGGGACCCGCCCCTCAGTCGAGCTTTCTCAACTCGACGCGCCGGTTCTTGGAGCGGCCCTCGGCGCTGTTGTTGTCGGCGATGGGCCGGCTCTCGCCGTAGCCCATGACTTCGAGTCGGTCCGCCGCGACGCCTGCGTTCTCCAGATACTCCTTCACGACCTGGGCCCGCCTGCGGGACAGGTCCAGGTTGTAACCTTCCGCGCCGTCCCAGTCGGTGTGGCCTTCGATCTCCACGCGGACCTCCGGCCAATCGACCAGGGACCGCGCGACGCGGTCGAGCGTCCCCCGCGACTCGGGTAGCAGCACCGCCTTGTCGAACTCGAAGAACACGCCCTCGAGAATCAGCTTCTTCTTGTCCGTGGTGAACAGCGGCGCTTCCTTGGCGCAACCGTCGTCCCGCACCGCCGTGTTCGGCGGCGTCCCCGGGCACTTGTCGCAGCCGTCGTACACCCCGTCCCCGTCCGAGTCCGAAGGACAGCCCCGCTCGTCCACCGTCGCGCAGCGCGGCGTCCCCGGGCACTTGTCGCAGCCGTCGTGCACCCCGTCCCCGTCCGAGTCCGAAGGACAGCCCCGCTCGTCCACCGTCGCGCAGCGCGGCGTCCCCGGGCACTTGTCGCAGCCGTCGTACACCCCGTCCCCGTCCGAGTCCGAAGGACAGCCCTGCTCGTCCACCGTCGCGCAGCGCGGCGTCCCCGGGCACTTGTCGTAGCCGTCGTACACGCCGTCCTCGTCCGAGTCCGAAGGACAGCCCCGCTCGTCCACCGTCGCGCAGCCCGGCGTGTCTGGACAAGCGTCACGCCGGTCCGGGACGCCGTCGCCGTCCGAGTCCCGGTCCGCGCGGCCGAGACCCCAGTTGACCGAGATCATGAACTGGGCTCGCGTGATGTCCTGGCCCTCGATGATGTCGTTGTCGTCGAAGTCCTGGTCGGCGCGCAGTTCCCAGCGGAAGTTGGCCCGTCGATCCAGCCGCACGCGCTGGCCCACGCCGGCCGACAGGAAATTGCGGTCGAAGTCCTGGAGGAACTCGGCATCGAAGTCGCTGACGCCTCCACCCACGGCCACGAACCACTGGACCTTCTTGCCGTGGGGGCGGAAGTAGAAGTCGATCCCGGTCCGCGTGGCCAGCGTCTCGACGTCGCCGACGGGGGTATTCGAGTTCGTGTCCGAGAAGCTGGAGTCGATAAACCAATCGAAGCGCCGGCCGAACAGCACGGCGAAACGCAGCCCGCCCAAGGGCTCGAGCTCCCGCAGGTCGTTGTCCTTGTTGGACAGATCGTCGTCGGGAAGGAAGAAGCCGCCCTGGACGCCGACCTCCATGCGCGGGAGCTCCGGCGGCTCCGCCGCGGAAGACCCGGCCCACCAGCCAGCCGCAAGGCTGGCGATCAGAACCCAGCGAACCGCCGATCTCGTCGCCATCCTCCCCTCCTCGAACCGCTGCGCTCGGACCGTCCTTGCGGTCTCGGCCGGAACGCGCCGCGGCCGCGGGCACCACGCGCCTTCTCCTCCGCCTCCCGGCCCAATCTAGGTTGCGCCGAGCCACGGGACCAGTCCGGCCGGCCCTTGCATCGGCCGGCTCGGGCCCTATGTTTGCCTGGCGCCCGCGGCTTCCGGTCCGAGCGGTGCGGCGGTCGTCGAGGGCCGGGCCGGCGTGACGCCGGAGCGGGAAGGGGAGAGAGGGTATGGCGAGGTCCAAGTACGTCATCGGTCTGGCTCTTTTGGCGGCCGGCGGACTGCCGCTCGTCGCGGTCGGCGAGCCGGCGGGCTGGAGCTACGACGGCAACCTGAAGTACCGCTCTCCCGACGAGCGGTTCGCGCTCGACCTCGTGAATCGCGTGCAGACGCGCATGACTCTGGACGACCCCGACATCGGCGACAGCGGCCAGTCTTTCGAAGTCAACCGCTACCGGCTCCTGTTTCAGGGCCGGGCCTTCCAGCACTGGGAGTTCGTCCTGCAGTCGGACCTGGCCACGGGCAGCCTGTCGGACGATGAGGACGAGTCGAACCTGCTGCTCGACGCCTACCTCAAGTTCGCCAAGAAGCGACTGGCCCAGCTGTGGATCGGGCAGGGCAAGGTCGCCTTCGGACGCCAGCTGATCATCGACTCGGGCAACTTGCAGTTCGTCGACCGCTCGATCGCCACAGAGCGCTTCGCGCACGGCCGCGACGTCGGCGTCGCCCTGGTCGGCGAGAACGAGAACCGGACCTATTCCTACAGCGTGGGGCTGTACAACGGAAACGGGATCAACGAGGCGGCCGACGAGAACGGGGACTTCCTGGCTGCGGCCCGCCTGGCCGTGACGCCGCTGGGGCCGATGGAGCCCCTCGAGAGCGATCCCGACTGGACCACCCGTCCCGAGCCGCGACTTGCGCTGGGAGTGGCGGTGATGACGAATCAGATGGGCGAGGGCTCGTTCGAAGAGGAACGGATCAACAGCGGCGCGCTCGAATTCGCCTTTCGCGTGCGGGGTTTCACGCTCGCCGGCGAGTTCTTCACCGAGAGCCGGGACCCGCTGATCGGCCCGCCGGGCGACGAGTCCGACACCGACGGCTGGTACGCCCAGACGGGCTACGCCTTTCCGGTCTCCGAATTGGGGGTGCTCGAGGTCGCCGGGCTGTACGCCGAGATCCTGCGCGACGTGGCCGATGCCGATCGGAGCGAAGCGGGCATCGCGGTGAACTTCTACTTCCGCGGGCATCGCGGCAAGGTCCAGGCCGACTATCGAGCCTTGGACTTCGAGGGCATCCCGTTCGGCGAGAGTATCGACACGCACGAGGGCCGCGTCCAGGTCCAGCTCATCTTCTAGCGATCCCGCTCCTTGTCCCGCTCCGTCGGCCCCGCCCGCGATCGCTGACCCACCCGGGCCGCGGGCGTCGAGCCTGGGCCACGTCTCCGCCTCGTCCCCGGGCCGTCCCGTCACGACATCCCCGACTCCCCCGCCTTCGCCAGCGAACTGCTGCCGATTCGGCTCCCGAGTACGGATTTTTCCAGAGAATCTCCGGCGAGCGCTGCGTATAGGTCGGATCAAAGCCAGGGCATTCCGCTGGAGGTCCCGCACATGAAACGAAGTTTGCTGTTCACGATGCTGCTCCTGTCGGCGCTCGTGCTGGTCGCAAGGCCCGGCGTGGGCCAGCCATTGCAAGGTCTCGGACCGGACCCTGGACCCCCCTTCGACTTCCACAACACGCTACCGGGCCGCGTGGTGGTGTGCGACGACGAGGACGAAGACGAGGACGAGGACGTCTCGCAGTGCGAGGGGTCCGTCATCTCGATGAAGCTCATGTACACGGGGGCCGGGTGCGACGCGACGTCGAACACGCAAAGCGGCCTCGTCACATGCGAAGGTAACGCGGCGTCGCTCGAACCGGTCGACATCCTGGTCACCAACGAGAACGGGAGCAAGGTGTACGCGGACGCCAAGGATCTGTCCCTCGGCGACGTGTTCCTCGTCGAGGCCGCGCTGGCAGGAGATTCGAAGCTCGCCGCCAACTCCCTGGCGGTGATCGAGTACGGTTTGGAGACGATCAAGTTCCATACCTCCTGCTCGAAGCCGCTCGACGTGGGCGACCAGTTCGGCAGCCTGCAGGTCGTCGAGCTGACCACGCCCAATGGCACGTTCGTCCTCAGCGGAGATGACGAATCCGGCTGCACGCTGGCCAAAGCCACGGTCGATCCCGACGAGCAGACCGTGCTGCTCGAGGGCACCTTCTGCGAAACACCGAGCGTGAGCGGGGGCCAGCCCGGCGGGGCGTTCGAGACGCTTCCGATCCTGGACTCGGGTCCCAACTTCATTCTCGTGGCGGTGGGCGCGGTCGACGACCTCGTGACCTGCGTCATGGAGGTGGAGTGTCCTTGCCAGGACTGCACCATGGAGGTCGCCTTCGGCCACGGCGACGACGGGGGACCGACCGGACCGACGGGGCCCACGGGACCTGCGGGACCTGCGGGACCCAGCGGGCCCCAGGGTGCCACCGGCGAGGCCGGACCGGCCGGGCCGCAGGGAAGCACGGGGCCCCAGGGACCCGCGGGACCGGCCGGGCCCCAGGGTGCCAGCGGAGCGCAGGGGCCGGCGGGACCGACGGGAAGCATGGGACCCCAGGGACCCGCGGGACCGGCCGGGCCCCAGGGTGCCAGCGGAGCGCAGGGGCCGGCGGGACCGACGGGACCGACCGGGCCGACCGGGCCGGCGGCGGAAGGCTCCTGCCCCGAAGGCCAGTGCGTGACCGGCATCGACGAGGAAGGCAGGCTGATCTGCGCCCCCTGCTCGTCGGGAGGCGGCTGTGACGTGGCGACGACGTCGCGCATCGGTCACTGGTGCATCGACAACCTGCTGCACCTACCTTCGAAGAATTTCATGGATGCCAGCAGCGAATGCCACGCCCTGGGCCGATCGATCTGTCCGGTCGAGGCCCTGATGCTCTGCGACGCGTTGGGAGCGGCCGTAGGACCCAACGCGACCTGCCAGATCACGACCGACAGCAACACGCTGCGCATGTGGACCGGCACCTACGACGCCTCCTACGGCGCGAGTGTGTTCCAGAGCATCATCGTCTTCGGAGAAGACAACAAGGCCTTCAAGGCGAATCTGACCGAGATCTACCCGTTCTACTGCTGTGGGCTTGCGACGAGCCCTTGAGCTGGCCTGACAGTCCCCTCTCTTCCGGGCCAGGGGCCGGGTCGGCTGCAAGCCGCCCCGGCCCTTTTTTCGTCGAGAAGGTCGTGGGCGCAATCGTCACTTGACGGTGACGAGCGCGGTCAGCGGCGGCTCGAACTCACAGCTACCGGCGAAGCTGCCCTTGAACGTCCTGGAGGACTCGCTCAGCTGGAGCGTGTTGCCGGCGATGACCCCGCTGAAGGTCTGGATGGCCGTGACGCCGGTCGAGGAGACGCTCTCCCATTGGCCGCCGACCTGCGGGTCCGCGATCAACCCCGACCCGCTCACCGAGGCCGGGGCACCGTCGCTACAGACGACTTGGTGCGGCGGAACGTCGAACTCGTCCCCGGCCTGGTTGACATTGAACGTGACACCGGTCATGCAGATCGGCGCCAGCGACAGGCCCTCGTAGAACGTGGCGCCCTCGAGCACGCTCGCGGCATCCGTGCAGTCCTTGAACTGGGCGGTGTAGGCGTTGGTGACGAGGTACTCCCATGTCCCCTGCAAGCCGTTCTTGCTCGGATCGAGCACGTCCCCCTGATTGTGGCCGGCGCAGCCGACGAGGCCCAGGGTCACGATCGACGTCAGGACGGCGGACGCGACCTCCGAGGGTCGCGGTCGCCTGCGCTGCACGATTCCCATCGCTGTTTTCGGCATCACGGAGAACTTAGGGCCGACGACGCGGAAGGCAAGCGGCGCCAGGATTACGATTCGGTCACAGCGCGTCATCCGGGTCGAACCGGGTGGGAATCGACTTCGCCGTGCGTTAGACTCCGGGCCGCGGCGAATGACGCGTCGCGGGTAAGCGAGGAGAGCGGGTGCGCATCGAACGGCTCGCCGGCGTGGTCGTCGGGGCTCTGGCCGCGGCCGGCTGCGGGAGTGGCGCCCAGGCTCCCCCCTCGGTCGTAGAGCAGGCGCAGCGCGTCGTCGTGATGGCCCCGGCGGCGGCCGAAATGGTCGTGGAGCTGGGGGCGGCGGATTCGGTGGTCGGCGTCGGTGACTTCGTCTCAGGGTTGGCGCCGCTTGCGGAGCTGCCACGCGTGGGGGCGTACAACGCGCCGAATGCAGAACGGGTGCTCGAGCTACGGGCCAACCTCTTCCTGACGGCGGCCAGCGCGGCGGCGGCCGAATCGCACCGCCGCCTGGAAGCCCTGGGCATCGCGGTCGTGCCACTCGACACCAGCACCCATGACGGCGTGTTCGTCTCCTTGGCGACGATCGGGCGGCTGCTCGGCCGCGAGGAGCGTGCGCGAGCCCTCGCGCGGGAGATGCGGCAGCGCATCGCGGCGATCCGGCGGACCGCCACGGACCTGCCGCGACGCAGGGTGCTGTTCGTCGTCGGCCGGGATCCCCTGTTCGTCGCCGGGCCCGGGTCGCACATCGACGAGATGATCGGCCTCGTGGGCGGCGTCAACGTGCTGGCCGACGCGCTGTCCCCCTACGAGCGCGCATCGCTCGAAGTCGTGCTCGAGCGGCTGCCCGAGATCATCATCGATTGCTCGGACAACCGGCGCACGGCCGCGCGCGGGCGGGACGGGGGCGACTGGTCACGCTGGGAGTTCCTGCCCGCGGTGCAGCGCGGGCGCGTCTACCAGGTCGAGCCGTCGCGGCTGGTGATCCCTGGAATCCGGCTGCCCGAGATGACCCTGCTGATGGGCAAGCTGGTCCAGCCGGAGGCCTTCGGCGAGCCCGCCCCCTCTGAAATGGGACAGCCATGAGGGTCGGGCGACCGGCGACGCTGCCCCGCGTGCTGGCCTGGACCGTGGGGCTGGCCGCCGTGCTCGCGGCGTGCATGCTCGTCGCGGCCTCGGTGGGGGCGGGACGGGTGTCGGTCCTGGATGGGCTGTGGGGCGGCGGGGGGCTGGCCGAGGCCGACCGCAGGATCCTGCTCGACCTTCGCGTGCCACGCGTGCTGATGGCGGCGCTGCTCGGCGGCGCCCTGGCCGTGGCGGGCGTCGCCTTCCAGGCGCTGCTGCGCAACCCGCTGGCGGACCCCTACGTGCTCGGCGTGTCGGGCGGGGCCAGCATCGGCGGCATGCTGGCGCTGCTCCTGGGATTCGGCGCCGGGCAGGGCGCGCTCGGTCGGCTGGGCCTTCCGGCGCTGGCCTTCGCCGGGGCGCTGGGCGCGCTGGTCCTGATCGAGTGGGTCGCGACGGTGGACGGCAAGCTGACCGTGTACACCGTGTTGCTCACCGGGGCGATCTTCAACGCCTTCAGCGCGGCCCTGATCTATTTCATCCAGAGCCTGGCGTCGCTCGAGGAACTGCACGCCATCGTCTTTTACTTGATGGGTCAGATCCCGGCCCCCGCGCCGACGGATCTGGTTGTCCTGACCGGCGCGGTCGTGCTCGTGGTGGTCGCCCTGGCGGCAATGGCGCGCGACTTCAACGCCCTCAGCCTGGGCGAGGAGGGCGCCATGCAGATCGGTGTGGACGTCGATCGCACGAGGCGCCGAACCTTCTGGCTCGGATCGCTGCTTACCGGGCTCGCCGTCTCCGTCGCCGGGCTGATCGGCTTCGTGGGTCTCGTCGTCCCGCACATCCTGCGCATCCTGCTCGGGCCGGATCACCGGCTGCTGCTGCCGTCGTCGTTCTTCGCCGGGGCGACGTTCCTCGTGCTGGCCGATCTCGTCGCGCGAATCGCCGCCGCTCCGGCCGAACTGCCGGTCGGGGTCGTGACAGCCATGATCGGCGGGCCGTTCTTCCTTTTCCTGCTGCGGCGCGGCCGAGGCCGGTATGGCTTCTCCTGATTCCGGCGTCACCGTCGAGGCGCGGAGTCTCGACTTCCGCTTCGCGGACCGCACCGTGCTACGGGGCGTCGAGTTGCGCGCCGATCCGGGCGAGGTCGTGGGCCTCGTGGGGCCGAACGGGTCCGGCAAGAGCACGCTGATCCGGATCCTGTCCGGAGTCCTCGGCGGCTACGCCGGTACGGCCCGCGTGGACGGGCGCGAGGTGCGCGAGCTGCCACGTAGAGAGCTGGCGCGGCTGGTGGCCGTGGTGCCCCAGGAGCCGACCTTCAGTTTCCCGTTCACGGCGCTCGAGGTCGTGCTGATGGGGCGCCACCCGCACCTGGCCGGACTGGCCTTCGAGTCGGAGCGAGATCTCGGCCTGGCCCATGCCGCGCTCGAACGCTGCGGCGCGGCCCGCCTGGCCGGCCGGGCGATCCACGAGCTGTCTTCGGGGGAGCGGCAGCGTGTCGTCTTCGCCAAGGCGCTGGCGCAGCAGCCGCGAGCGCTGTTGCTCGACGAGCCGGCGAGCTTTCTCGACATCCGGCACCAGGTGGAGCTGTATGACGCCGTGCGCGAACGGGCGCGCGAGCAGGGGGGCACCGTGCTGACGGTGCTGCACGACTTGAACCTGGCCGCCGAATACTGCGACCGGATCTACCTGCTGTCGGACGGCCGCATCGAGGCCGAGGGCCGCACGGCCGACGTCCTCGACGCCGCGACACTGACGCGCGTGTTCGAGACCGAAGTCTACGTGGACACGAACAGCGTGACCGGCAACCTCATCATCGTTCCCCTGCCCTCCCGCTCCCCCGGCCGGGTGCGGTAGACTGGGTGCGAGGGGGCACGAGGAGCCGTTGCATGCGAATGCTGCTGTGGATGGCGATGCTCGGCGTTGGCGCCGGCGCGGGGGGCGGCGAGACCGGCTCTCCCGCCACGGCGCTGGCCGTCGTCGAACCGACCTTCGACGAGCCGCAGGTGGCGATCGCGACGTCGAACCCGCCGCAGTTCGAGATCGCCTTCGCCCGTGAGATGCCCTCGACGGGCTGGAGCTGCAAGGTCGACGGCCTCGAGGTCAGCGCCGAGACCGCCGCGTCCGCGGGCCGGATCGTAGCCCGCATCACCGAGGTCGGACCCGCGGGCCTGTCGCCGCAGGTCATCACCTCGACCCTCTGTCGCCTGCCGCTGGGCCGGCTGGAGCGGGGCGTCTACGTGCTCGAGCTGTGGGTGCGGCGGGGCAGCGGCGACGAACGATACGGCCTGGCCCAGGCTCTGGCCCTTCGCGCTCGCTGAAGCGCCGCCGCCGGTTCCGCTCGTTCAGGTCGGTTGGTGCTCGTTGCGCAGCAGGTCGCGGACAGTCTTGACCGGGGCGAACGTCTCGATCGGCACCTCGACGAACACCGTGTTCCATAGCGCCATCGCCCCGTTCCACAAGCCCGGCCGCTCGAGCACGCGCAGCTCGCGGCCGAACTCCGTCTTGTGCGTGACGATTTCCGCCTCGGGGTCCACGAACCGCGAGAGGGCGAAGGGTCGACCGGCGTGGTCGCGCATGGCGCACACCAGGTCCACCGGATTGAAGTGGGTCGAGGATGCGAACAGGCGCTCGCGGAAGCCGTCCGCGGGATCGACCTGACTCGCTTCGACGATCTGCAAGGTCGACCTCCCGTCGGCGCCGCGGACCCAGAACGGCCCGCCGCCCGGCTCTCCGCCGTAGCGCACCACCCCGCAGACCCTGAGCGGCCGGTTGAGCAGCGCGACGAGCGTTCCCGCCGCAGCCTCCGCCGTCGGCCGCCCGTTCCCGAGGTCGGCCTGCAGTCGCTCGCGAACCAGCGCCCGGGCCTCGTCGACCAAGCCCGGCGCAGGCTGGGGCCCCCGCAGTTCGTCGAGCAGTCGGAACACTTCGCGCTGGAGCCGGACGATGTATCCGCCGAGCACCCGTTTCCAGCGTGACTCCGGCGAATCCGCGCGCTCCCGCTGCACGTTGTCGATGTTCTTGATGAAGGCGAGATCCGCCCCGATTTCCTCCAGGTCCTCGAGCAGCGCGCCGTGCCCTCCCGCACGGAACACGAGCCGGCCCGCGTCGTCCCGCAGCGGCCGGCCCGTGGCGTCGAGCGTGAGCGTGTCCGTCGAGCGCCTCTGGGTCGACCAGCTGACCTCGAGGCGGGTCCCGTCCGCTGCGAGACGTTCCGCCGCGGTTCGCGCGGCTGCTTCGAACGCCGCTCGATGCGACCGCGCCACGGTGAAGTGGGACCTCGACACGCCTCGGCCATCGCGCACGTAATCGCGGGACTCGACGAGTTGCTCCTCGAGCGCCGTGCGGCTGCCTGCGGCATAGCGGTGGAACTCGATCAGACCCTTGGCCTTCCGCGCGTAATCGAGCCCCTGCGGACCGAGCAATCCGTCCAGGATCGGCGCGTAGCTTCCGGCGGCGGCGAGCGCCCCGAGGTCCAGCCCGCGGCTGCGCAGCAGCAGCTCGAGGCGGGCGTGGAAGGCGAATCGCGGCAGCTCGGCCAGGAACGTGACGAGCTCTGCGGCACGAGCGTCGCCGGCGTCCGCCCGGGCCACGACGGTGGTCCAGTCCGTCCCCCGCCCAGGTCCCTCGTGGAACTGCCCGAGGCCGGCGAACATCCGCGTGGCGGCACCGGATGCGGGAACGAACTTGACGAACCTCCCGGCGTGGGCCGCGGCGGCGTGATGCTCGCAGAGGTCGTCGAGTTCAGGCGCCGCCAGCCGGACGATTCCGTCTCCGACGGTGCAGGGGCGCTGGACGTCGAGGTAACGCGGCGGCCTCGCGAGCCGTTCGATCTGGCGCTGCCCCTCCTCGACGGAGATCCCCTGGTCGTGGAGTTGCCGGACGTCGGCCGCGCTGAACGTCCCGTCCTTCATCGGGGTCGCGCCACGAGCCTCATGGTACACGGATTGACGCGGGCGGACGATCCGGAGAGACTGGTGCGGACCCGCATCCCGTCGCAAGAATCGAATCGTCACCCGAGAACCGAGTGCAGGTCCTGGCGCACATCGATCCGTGGGTTCTGGAGCGCGAGCTCTTGGCCCGCGTGGACGCGGCCCATCCGACCGGCGACGTGGTTCGCACGCTCGTGCTGGTCCCCTCGATCCGCCTGGCGGAACAGGTGCAGCGCAGGCTGGCCCGGGCGCGGCCGGCCTGGCTGGGACTCGAGGTCCTGCCCTTTCCCGGCCTGGCCCGGCGGATTCTGGCCGAGACTCCGGGTCCGGCGCCGTACGCCGCCTCGCCCCTGCTGCGCGACGCGCTCCTGCGCCGGCTGTTGCGCGAACGTCCCGCCAATCTCTGGTCGCGCTACGTGGAGCGCCGGCCCGGCACGGCCCGCCCCCTGCTCGAGGCGCTGAAGGACCTGCGCGAAGCGGGCGTCGAGCCCGCGGATCTTTCGGCCTGCGCCGCGGGCGATCCGCGCGCGCTGGCCCTCGCGGAAATCTTCGCCCCCTACCACGAAGCGCTCGGCGGCCCGACATGGACCGACGAGGCCGGGCTGGCCCGCGCCGCCCGGGTCCAGGCCGCACGCTTCGGCGAAAGCCTGGGGGCGGTCTTCGTTCACGGCGCCTACGAGATCCTGGGGGTCTACCTCGACCTCCTGCGCCAGCTCGACCGGACGACCGGCGTGACGGTGCTGGTCCCGGTGGCGCCGGGTGCGCGGGTCACCCTGTACGCGGAACGCTTCATGAGCGCCTTGCTCGACGGGCGGCCGGAATCGCCGGTCACCGCGGGCGATTCCGCGCAGGCGGAGCGCTTGACCGCGCTGTACGACGAACAGGCCTCGCCCCCCGCGGCCCCGGCCGGGAGCTTCGGCTTCCGCCACGCCCAGGGGACGGCGGCGGAGGTCAAGTACGCGGTGCGCGAGGCCCTGCGCGCCGTGCGCGACGGCTGCCCGCCCGCCGAGATCGCGATCACGGCCCGCAGCCTCGAACCCTACGCCGCGGCCCTCGAAGAGACGCTCGCGGATGCGGAGCTGCCGTGGACCTCGTCCCTGACGAGCCCGCTGCGGCGCCATCCCCTGGTGCGCGAGTTCCTGCTGCTGCTGCGCGTGGTCGCAGAGGACTTCCCGCGCGGGGCGACCGTCGAACTGCTCCAGGCCCGCCACCTGCGCTGGAAAGCGCTCGGCTGCAAGCCCCCCGCCGCGGCCCGTGCCGATGCCTGGAGCCGCGAGGCGCGAATCATCGGCGGACTCGACGAATGGACGAACGACCTCGAGGCCTGGGCCGCCGCGCCGCGGGCCCGGCGGGGACGCAGCTCGGAGGAGCGAGCCCGCGACGAACAGCTCGCGGACGCGCGGGTCGAGCGCTCCCGGAGCATCGGCGACGCCCTGCGCCGCGTGGATGCCGAGCTGCCGCGCGCCGACGGAACCTGGAGCGAGCACGCCGGGAGGCTCCGGGGAATGCTGGAGGCGCTTTTCCGATCCGACGATTCCGCCGTGCTCGCCGAACTCGAAGAGATCCTGGCCACGATGGCCGATCTCGAGCGGTTGGCCGGCGATACGAGGACGATCGGCTTCGGCGCCGCGCGCGCCTGGCTCGAGGAGGCCGTCGACGCGACCCGGGTCGCCCTGCGTCGCGACGACGACGGCGGTCTGCGCGTGCTGGACGCCATGCAGATGCGCGGCTTGACGTTCCGGCGCGTGCACCTGTTGGGCCTGAACGGCGACCTCTTTCCCCGCGCCCCGCGAGAGGACCCGGTGCTGGCCGACGCCGTGCGACGCGCCCTGCGGGACCGGACGGCCCGCCCGCTCCGCGTCGAGTCCGAGGCGACCGACGAGGAGCACTTGCTGCTGGCGCTCTGGCTCGGCTCGGCCGCGGAGCGCGTCGACGTCTCCTGGCAGCGCGCCGACGAATCGGGGCGAGCCAAGGTCCCCTCGCTGGCGTTGCGCGAGATCGCCCGGGCGGCGCTGGGCCGACCGGACGTCGACGGCCTGCGCGCCTCGGCACTCCATCTCCCCTCCCACCCGGCGCAGTGGCTCGAAGCACTGGTCGACGGCACCGGCCTCCTGGCCCCCGGAGAGGAGATGCTGCTCGCCGCGCTGCACAGCCGGGCGGCGGACGCGGCCGCGCGCCTCGAAGCACGTTTCCCGGCCTTGGCCTCGGGTCTCGAGACGCTGCGCGCGACGCAGTCGTTCGTCCCGGCCCGCGCGGAATACGACGCGCGAATCGGCCCGGCCGACCCCGGCGACCCGACCTTCTCCGTGTCGGATCTCGAGGTCCTGGGCCGCTGCCCGCTGCAGTTCTTCTTTGCGAAGGTCCTGCGCGTCCAGCCCCTCGAAGAGTCGGCGAGCGCCCTCGAGCTGCCCTCGCAAGAGATCGGGACGCTGATCCACGCCCTGCTCGAGGAGGTCTACGCCGGGCTGCGCGCCGAGGGGCGGTTCGGCGGGGATCCCCAGCTCTTGGTGCGGCGGGGGCTCGAACTCGTCGACGAGCGACGCGCGGAGATCTGGGGACCGATCGGCGCGCGCTTGACGCGCCGGTTGCCCGGCCTGTGGAACCGGTTCTCCACGACCTGGTTCGAGAGCGTGCGCCGCTTCGTGGAGCACGACCTCTGCCGAATCGGCGAGGACGGTCTCGTCCCCGCTTCGCTCGAGGATCTCGTGAGCCACGAGCTCGACTTCGGCGAGGGCGTGTCCGCGACGGTGCGCGGCAAGTTCGACCGGCTGCTGGCGAGCGACACCGTGGAGATCGTCGGCGACTACAAGACGACCTCGAAGCTGGCCTGGCGCGTCCAGCCGACGTCAATGCTCAAGGCCGGGGCGCTGCAGGTGCCGCTGTACCACATGCTGGCCGGTCCGCAGGCGTCGGTCGAACTGCTCGGAATCCACCCCGATCTCGACCCCGCGGAGGGTCAGGAGCGCCACTCGTTCCGGGGTTTCGCCGGCCAGGTGGGCCCGAGCTTCCAGCATACGATGCGCGTGTTGCTGCGCCTGCACGCCGGGGGGAGCTACCCGTTTCGCGCGGCCCGGCACTGCGACTGGTGCAGGTACGACAAGGCCTGCCGCCGCAACCACCCCCCGACCCAGGAGCGCGAGTTGCTGCTGGAGGACGCGCAGGCCTTCCGCGAGGTGCAGGAGAAGTCGGTGAGGAGGCCGTATGGCCCTTGAGGAGCGGGCGCTGCCGGACGCGGAGGCCCGTCGCCGCGCGGCGACGGACTTCGCCACGAACCTCGTGGTGCTCGCCGGCGCCGGGACGGGCAAGACGAGCCTGCTCGTCGAGCGCGTGCTGAACGCCATCGGCTCCGGCGTAGCCACGCTGGACTCGATCGCCGCCATCACCTTCACCGAGAAGGCGGCCGGCGAGATGCGCGAGCGGGTGGCCGCGGGACTCGACCGACTGCGCGCGCTCGGCCGAAACGGCGGACCGCTCGACGACGGCAGGGAAGCCGATCGCGCTTTCCGCCACCTGGTGGAGAGGGCGGGGGTCGAGCGGGCCGCGATCGGCCGGCGGGCGCTCGCGGCCATGGAGCTCCTCGACCGCGGCACGGTCGTGACGATCCATCGCTTCTGCGCGGAGCTGCTGCGCGGTTGGCCGCTCGAAGCCGGCGTCGACCCGGGATTCGCCGTCGACAGCGGTGCGCGGATGGCGACGCTGTCCCGCGAGGCGTGGGAGTCGTTCGTCAAGCAGGAGCTGGGCCCGGCAGGACGCCACGCCGGCGAGTGGGAACCGCTGCTGGCGCGGATCCCCCTGTCGAAGATCGGCGACGCGGTGCTGAGGCTGGCCGGCTTCGCCGTTCCGGCGGAGTTGCTCGATCCGCCGTCCGCCGTGTGCGAAGCGTCGCTGCTCGACGCCGAGGCTCGGCGCGTGTGGGACGAGGTTGCGGGCTGGCTCGCGCGGGAGGAGGACCTGACCGACCTCGCGCGGAGTTGCTTCCACGGCATCCACGGCGCGCTCGACGCGCTGCTGATCGGAGGCCCCGTGGCCTGCCAGGGCTGGCTCGCCGATCACGCGGATCTGGCGAGCCGGCTCGAGAACGACCGGCTGGGCAGCGCCGCCAAGGCCGCCGGCCTGGCCGCCGGCCGGGAGGTCGAACGCGTGACGCGGGAGGCCCGCGAACTGCTCCGGGCCGTGCAGCGGATCGACGAGCGCGCGCTCGCGGCGCTGCGCCAGGTCGCTCGTCGTTTCGTCCCGGCTTTTCGCGAGCGTTATCTGCGCCAGGGCCTCGTGGGTTTCGACGGGCTGCTCGCGCTGGCGCGCGATCTGTTGCGCGACGCGCCGGACGTCCGGCGCGCGCTCAAGCAACGCTATCGCCTGCTGCTCGTCGACGAGTTCCAGGACACGGACCCGCTGCAGTACGAGATCGTGCTGTTCCTGGCCGAGCGCCTGGACGATGCCGCCACCGATCCCTTCCGCGCGCGGCTCGCGGCGGGCCGGCTGTTCGTCGTCGGCGATGCCAAGCAGTCGGTCTACCGCTTCCGCGGAGCCGATTACGCCGCCTATCGGCGGGCCGTGGGGCGCATCGTCGAGGAAGGCGGGGTCACGCTCGACCTCGTCGGGAACTTCCGCAGCGTGCCCGGCCTCATCGAGCCGGTGAACCAGCTCTTCACGCAGGCGGCGGGCGCGTGGCGCAGCTCGGACTGGCAGCCCGCCTACGTCCCGATCCGCGCCGTGCGGCCGGACGGCGCCGCCGGGCCGGCGCTCGAGCTGTGGACCGTGGAGCTGTCTCAAGGAGCGGGTGCCGAGGAGCGGCGCGAGGCCGAGGGGCGAGTCCTGGCCGAGGCGATCGAGCGTTGGGTCGAGCGCGAGCGCCGCTGGGAGTACCGGCAGATCACGATCCTGTTCCGGGCGCTGACGATGATCACGCACTACCTGCGTCCGCTGCGCGAGCGCGGCATCCCGTTCGTCGTCGACGGCGGCAAGGACTTCTTGCGGCGGCCCGAGGTGGCCCAGCTCATGGCCACGCTCGGGGCGCTCGTTAGGCCCGCCGACCAGCCCGCGCTCCTGGCCTTCCTCAGGTCGCCGGCCGGGGCCGCCAGCGACCTCGAGCTGGCGCGCTACGCCGCGTCGGGGAACCGCTGGAGCTGGCGCGTCGAGCCCGATCGGGGAGAGTTCCCCAACATCGCCCGGGCGTTCGCCACGCTGCGCGGTCTGTGGAGTGACATCGCGTCCCTGCCGGTCGACGCGCTGGTGCGGCGCGTGCTCGATCGCACGCTGCAATTGCCGCTCGCCGCCGCCGCTTTCGAGGGCGCGCAGCGCGTCGCGAACCTGCAGAAGCTGGCCGCGGCGGCCGGGGAGCTGGCGCGGGACGGATCGCTGTCGCTCGCGGAAGTGATCGAGGCCATCGAGCAAGGGCGGCTCGAAGACATCGAGACCGACCGGCCGCTCGCCGACGACGCGGCCCAGGCCGTGCGCATCACCAGCATCCACCGCATGAAGGGCCTCGAGAACGACGTGGTCGTTCTGCCCGATCTCGGGCGCCAGCGCGGCGAGTTCCCGCCGAACCCGGTGGCCGTGCCGGTGCTGCCCGGCGGAGAGCGGGTGCTCGCGCTGTCGGTCGGCGGCACGTCCAACGCGGCGCGGGTCTGGCACGACCTCGAGGAGCGACGCCACGAGCAGAGCGAGGAGCTCCGCGTATTCTACGTGGCGCTGACGCGGGCGAGAGAGCGCTTCGTTCTCCTCGCCGCGCCGTCGCGCCCGACGCCGTGGCTCGCGACGATCGGCGCTTGGGACTACGCCGCGTCCGCCCCGCCTCCGCACGGCGCGCTGCTGGCGGGTGGGCGCGTGCGGCACGAGCGCAGGCAGGTCCCGGCGCGGCACCGGCCGCCCGAGGAGGAGCTGCCCGCCGCCGCGAGCCAGGCGACCTCGGGCTACGAACGGGCCAGGCAGGTGCTGGCGTCCGCCGCCCGGCCGCCGCTCGTCGCCCCCAGCGGACTTCACGACGATCGGCCGACCCCGGCGCCCGCAGGCGGCGGCGGAGCCACTCGTGGTTCGCCACGCTCGCGGGACGTGGGCCAGGCGGCAGGCATCGTGCTGCACCGGTTGCTGGAGCGCTGGGACGGCTCGGATCGAGAGGGCCTGCGGCGCGCCCTGGCTGCAATGTGCGACGCGACGGGACGCGAAACGGGAATCGCCTCGGCGGCGATCGCCGCCGAGGCGCGAGAGATCCTCGAGGCCTTCCTGGGAACGGGGCTGGCCCGGCGCTTCGGCCGCATCGCGCGCATGGGGGCCGAGGTTCCGCTTTTGGTCCACGACCGGGAGCGGCAGCAAACGTTCCGCGGGAGCATCGATCTGCTCTACCGGGACGGCGCGGGCCAGGTCGTCGTCGCCGACTACAAGACCGACCGCGAGACCGACGCCGGAGCGCTGCGCCGGACCTACGGAGCCCAGCTCGCCGTCTACGCGGAGGCGGTGCGCCGCGCGCTCGAGCTTCCGCGCGGCCCGCGCTCCGAGCTGTGGCTGCTGCGCACCGGGGAAATCGTGACCCTGGACGAGCCGCCTCCTGCCCCGCCGACTCGCCAGGGGCCGCCCGAGCAGTTGAAGCTGTGGTGAGTGCCGCGAGTTCTCGGGCCGGGTCGAGCCGGCACGAATCGAGGCGAGTTGTCCCGCGCGGATCCTACTCGAAGGAGTAGTGCTTCCTCACGGCCACCCGGACGTGCCAGGTGCACGACAGCCCCGCGGGGAAGCGCACGAGGTCGCCCTGGCCCAGACGGAGCGGGTCGCCCCCGTCGGGTGTGACCTCGACCTCGCCCGCGAGGAAGTAGCAGGTCTCCGCCGCGTCGTAGCTCCACGGGAAGGTCGACACTTCTTTCGTCCAGATCGGCCAGTCGTGAACGCCGAGCTCTGCGAGTCGCTCCGCTGACGGGCCGTGCTCGACCTCGATCTCGTTCATGGTCCGGCTCCTGGGCGGCGCCGATCGGGCCGGGGGACGGGTTGGCCGTCGCGCGGGAGGGCGCTCGCGCTCGATCCGACCGCGCGCGGCCTGTTGCGCTTGCCGGACCGTCAGGGCCCGGACACCACTCTTGGCCTTGTTGACGAAGCCCTTCGATCGGCCCACGTCCACCGCCCCAGCTCCGCTTCGTGCGCGGAGCAGTCTAACTCAACCCGGCGATCCCCCCGGCCGGCCGCAGCGCGCTCGGCCCTCCGGCGACCGGCGCATCGAACGAGAATCGGCGGCGTTCAGCGCAGACGGCGCGGGCCCGACACCGCCGGGTGGCCGCGCACGATGAAACGGTAGCGCTTGGCGGCCCAGGCGCCGGCGTAGCTCACGCCGATGCGCTCGGTGCGGCGGACTTCGCGATCGGGCACCGGCGTGCCCTGCTCGATCCACAGCGTCCGGCCGCACAGCGAGGCGCCGTCGAGCCGCCGATCGACGTCGAAGGCCCGACAGAGCCGGCCCGGCCCGGAGGCGGACAGCTCGGCGGCGGGAGGCTCCGTGGCGCGAAGCAGGACGGCGGCCGGATAGGACGGGTCGCCGGTGACGGCGTTCAGACAATGGTGTACGCCGTAGATCCGGTAGACGTAGGCCAGGCCCCCGGCAGCGAACATGGGCGCGTTGCGGGGCGTCCTCCCGCGGTGGGCGTGGCTGGCGCGGTCGGCTGGCCCGTCGTAGGCCTCGACTTCCACGATGCGCCCGCGCAGGACGCGACCCGGCCCGACGCGCCGGCACAGCACGCGACCCAGGAGGTCTCGCGCGACCTCCAGCGCGTCGCGCCTGTAGAATTGCAGACGGAGTCGTTGGCGATGGTTCATCAGGTCTCCGGCCCCGGTCGGAGGGAGGATTCGATGGTACGACATGGCGTGCTCGCGGTTCTTGCGCTCGTGGTGCTGAGTCTGCTGCTTCTGCTCTTCCCGGGCGGCGAGATCGTCTCGCAAGAGCTGCGCGAGGTCTTCGTCCTCAACTTCCCGGAGGTCCAGGAGATCGAGGGCACGGTCGCCGTCAAGGGCCCGGTGCATCTCGCACGCTCCACCAGCATCCAGGACATCACGGTTGCTCCGGTGGCGCGCGGCGACTCGACGCGGCTGGTCGACGCCGGCGTCCTGGAGTTCGAGGGCTTCCCCAACGTCATCCTCAGCCTGCAAGGCGTGGTCAAGGGGCGCGTGCAGAAGGCCGGTGCCGTCGGCGTCCTGTTGATTCCCGACGTGCCGACGATCCAGGAAGCGTTCGTCGAGCTGGGCGTGATGCACTTCTTCCTCGAGACCGTGGCCAGCTCGATCACCGCCCAGACGCCGTACTTCGCCTCCGACCAGCCGCGCTACCAGGTCGCATTCCCGCGCTACCGGGTGCTGCTCTACAACACGACCGACAAGACGGTGAACGCCAACCTCTTCGCCTACCTGACGAACTGAAGCGGGTTCAGGCCTGGCAGCCGGGGCAGTGGTAGGTGGAACGCTGCTGCTGGACCACGCGCTCGACACGCGCGCGGCAACGGCGGCAGCGCTGGCCTTCCCGCTCGTAGACGGCGAGGAACCGCTGGTACGAGCCCTCGATGCCGCGCGCGTCCTGGAAGTCCGAGAAGGTCGTGCCGCAGGCGCGGATGGCCTGGGTCAGGATGCGCCGCGTGGCAACCAGCAAGCGCCGGATTTCGCGGCCGTCGAGCGAGCCCGCGGCGCGGAAGGGCGACAGGCCCGCCGCGTGCAGGATCTCGGACGCATAGATGTTGCCCAACCCGACCAGCCGGTCCTGGCGCAACAGCCAGGGCTTGATTTCCTGCGAGCTGCCGCGCAGCAGGGAGGCCAGGCGCGGCCGCGTCAGCTCGGGCGACAACGGCTCGACGCCGACGGGAGCCGCGGCCTCGCGCGTCCGATACCAGCGGAAGGTGCCGAAACGCCGGGTGTCGACGAACAGCAGTTCCCCGCCGTCGACGCGGAAGCGCGCCCGCAGGTGCTCGCGCGGGACTGCGGCGGCGCGCTCGAGCCACAACAGTCGCCCCGTCATGCGCAGGTGAACGGCCAGCCACAGCGGTCGCACCTGCCGCCCGCGGGCCGGCCCGAATTCGAAGAGCACGCGCTTTCCCGAACGCTCGACGCTCGCGATCGGGCGGCCGGCTAGCTGCGGCGTGCGGCCGTCTTCCAGCAACGGGTCGAGGATCTCGAGCCCGCGGACCCTGCGCCCGGCCACGCTCGGCGCGAGTTGGCGCGCGACGGTCTCGACCTCCGGCAGCTCGGGCATGGCACGCGCAGGCTAGCGGCTCGGCCGCGACGACACAACCTCCCCGCCCGATGGTGCCGGTTCAGTTGAAACCTCGGCCCGCGGGCCCTCTCCGAGCGTGCGCCCGGAGGGTGCTGGTTCAGTTTGAAACTTCGGCCCGCGGGGCCCTCTGAGCGTGCGCTCGGTTCTTCCCTGAAAGGGCGCACGCTCAGCGGAGGTCGGCGCGCGAGAAGCCGGAACGACAGCGCGCCGACCGTGCCCCGCGGGCCGAGGTTTCAGACTGAACCATGACCGCCCGGAGGGGCCGCTTTCGCAATGCGTTGCGCGCCCGTATCATGGGCTGCTCGAGGAGGTCCGCGTGCCCAAGCCGCGCGTTTCCGCCGCCGGAGGTTTCGCCGCGATCCGCTACTCGCTGCGCAAGGGGCGCGAAGCGGGCGGCGTGCTCGCCTTGTACCGCAGGCTGCGCGCGCGCAACGCCTGCAAGACCTGCGCGCTCGGCATGGGCGGCCAGCGCGGCGGCATGGTCAACGAAGCCGGCCACTTCCCCGAGGTCTGCAAGAAGTCGATCCAGGCCCAGGCGGCCGACATGCAGCGGCCGATCCCCGAGTCGTTCTTCCGCGAGCACTCGCTCGAAGAGCTCGAGCGCTGGACGTCGATGCAGCTCGAGTACGCGGGGAGGTTGCCTTTCCCGCTGGTCTGCAGCGAGGGCGAAACCCACTTTCGGCGCATCGGCTGGGACGAGGCGCTCGAGCGCCTGGCCGGCGAGCTCAGGGCGTCCGCCCCCGACCAGACCTTCTTCTACGCCTCGGGCCGCTCGTCCAACGAGGCGGCCTTCCTGCTGCAGCTCTTGGCGCGGGCGTACGGCGCCCGCAACATCCACAACTGCTCGTCCTACTGTCACCAGGCCTCGGGCGTGGCCCTGGCCAGCATGCTGGGCAGCGGAACGGCGACGGTCACGCTCGACGACCTGGACCACGCGGACCTGGCCCTGGTCGCCGGAGCCAACCCGGCCTCGAACCACCCACGCCTGATCGTCAAGCTCGTCGAGCTGCGCCGGCGGGGCGGGACGGTGATCGTCGTGAACCCCTTGCGGGAGCTGGGGCTCGTGCGCTTCCGCATCCCGTCGGCGCCGCGCAGCCTGCTGTTCGGCTCGGACGTCTCGGATCTCTACTTGCAGCCGCACGTCGGCAGCGACATCGCCGTGTTCAAGGCGCTGCTCAAGGGTGTCGTCGAGAGCGGCGGGGTCCGGCGGGAGTTCGTGAGCCAGCACGTGGAGGGCTGGGAGGCGGTCGAAGCCGACGCGCGTTCCGCCGATTGGGGCGATCTCCTGCGCCGCACGGGCCTCGATCGCGCGCTGATCGACCGCGCGGTGACGGCGATCGTGCGCGCCAAGAACGGGATGTGCCTGTGGGCCATGGGGCTCACGCACCACGAGCACGGCGTCGACAACGTCCTGGCTCTGGGCAATCTCGCGTCGGCCCGCGGCTGGATCGGCGGCCCCGGCCGCGGGCTGATGCCGATCCGGGGGCACAGCAACGTGCAGGGCGTGGGCTCCGTCGGATTCACGCCCGCGTTGAAGAAGGCCTTCGCGGACAAGATGGCCGCCGTCTACGGCTTCGCGCCCGGCGGAGAGCCGGGCCTCGACACCTACGGCTCGATGCTCGCCGCTGCGGAGGGGCGGATTCGCGTGGCTCTGCTGTTCGGCGGCAACCTGTACGGCTCGAACCCGGACCAGCACTGGGCGGGCGCGGCGTTGCGCAAGATCGGAATGGTGGCCCATGTCTCGACAAAGCTGAACCAAGGCCACATCCGCGGGCGCGGGCGGCTCAACCTCGTGCTGCCGGTGCTGGCCCGCGACGAAGAGCGGCAGGCCACGACGCAGGAGAGCATGTTCAACTTCGTGCGGTTGTCCGAGGGCGGGCAGCCCGGGCCGGCCGGCGACCTCGAGAGCGAGGTGGGGCTGGTGACGCGCCTGGCCGCGCGGCTGTTGCATCCGGGCCCCTTCCCGTTCGGCCGGATGTCGAGCCACCGGGCGATCCGCGAGGCCATCGCCGCCGTCGTTCCGGGTTACGCCGCTATCGGCGAGATCGACGAGACGCGCCGCGAGTTCCACATCGACGGGCGCACGTTCCACGAACCGCGCTTCAACACGCCGTCGGGCAAGCTGCGGGCCAGCGTGCCCCCGACCCGCACCTTCGAGGTCGCTCCCGGAGAGTTCCGGTTGATGACCTTGCGCTCCGAGGGCCAGTTCAACACGGTCGTCTACGAAGAAGAGGATCTGTATCGCGGCAACACGCGCCGGGACGTGGTGATGATGAACGCGACGGACGGCGCGCGCCTGGGCTTCGCCGAAGGCGATCCGCTGGCGGTCGAGACCGTGACGGGCAGGCTGCGGGCGGTCGCCGCGTTCGCCGCGATCCCCCCGGGGAACATCGCCATGTACTACCCCGAGGCCAACGTGCTCGTGCCCCGGCGCGTGGACCGCGCCTCGGGAACGCCGGCGTTCAAGTCCGTGGCCGCGCGGCTGCGGGCCTGGTAGAGCGGTGCGGGCGTGGAACGGCCCAGCGGGAGCCCGCAGCGTCTCTACGATCTGGCCGCGTTCGACGTGGATGGGACGCTGGTGCAATCGGCGGACGAGCGCACCGTCTGGGAAGTGCTCAACGAGCGCTTCACCGGGCGCGCGGATCACAACGTCGAGCGCTTCGGCATGTACCGCGCGGGCAAGCTGTCCTACGCCGAGTGGGTCGCGCTGGACGTGACAGGCTGGCGCGATGCCGGCGCGCGGCGGGAAGAGATCGTGGCCGCCTTCTCGTCCCTGCGCCTCGTGGACGGCACGCGCGAGACGCTGGCGGCGTTGAAGGCTGCCGGCTGCCGGCTCGTGGTCATCTCGGGCACGCTGGACCTCTTGCTGAATTCACTGCTGCCCGACGCCCCCTTCGACGAGGTCTACGCCAACCACCTGGGATTCGACGGTGAGGGCCGCATCTCCCACTGGCGCGCCACGCCGTTCGACATGCAGGGCAAGGCCCACGCGCTGCGCGCCATCGCCCTGCGCCTGGAGATCCCGTTGGCACGCTGCGCCTACGTGGGCGACAGCGCCAACGACATCTGGGTCGCACGCCAGGCGGGGTTCACCGTGGCCTTCAACCCGAAGAGCGCGGAGTTCGAGGATGTGGCGGACGTCGTGATCCGGTCCACCGATCTGCGAGCCATCCTGCCCCATTTGCTCGCCGGCCCGGCGGAGGCCCCCGCCGCTTCGTGAGCCGTCGCCCCGGGCGGCGGACTCACGCGCCATCCGGTCCGGGCAAGCGCACGCGGAAGACCGCTCCCGCTCCGGCCTCGGGGACCAAGTCGATCGAGCCGCCGTGCCGGTCGACGATCTGCCGACAGATCGATAGACCGAGGCCGGTGCCCTGGGACTTGCTCGTCACCAGGGGCTCGAAGATCCGCGCCCGTAGCTCGGCCGGTACCCCGCCTCCCGTGTCCCTGACGACGATCTCGTCAGAATCGTCCCCACGCCGAGCCTCGAGGGTGATCCGGCCGCGGCCGCCCATGGCCTCGACGGCGTTCGACAGCAGGTGGACCAGCAACCGGCGCAGTTGGTCCGGATCGGCCCGCAGCCGGAACGGCCGGGGGTCGAGATCGATCCGGAATTCGATGCGCTCGTCCGCCTCGACCTGCTTCAGGGACTCCCGGGCGATCGGCTCGAGATCCAAGAGTTGCTTGACCGGAGCCTCGGCCTGGCTCAGCTCCAGGAGGTCGGCGATGGTGCGGTCCGCTCGGCGAATCTCGTGCTCGATCGACCCCAGGGGGTCGGTCGACTCCGGTTCGGAGCGAGACGGGCTCGTGCGTAGCCGTTGCGCCGCGTTGCGGATGGCCCCCAGCCGGTTGCGCACCTCGTGGGCGATGCCTGCCGCGACCTCGCCGATCGTCGCCAGCCGTGTCTGCCCCACCAGCTCGTCCTTGCTGCGGTTCAACTCCATCTCGATCTGCCGTCGCGCCTGGTAGTCCTGGCGCAGCAACTGCTCCTGGGCCGAGCGGAAGGCCTGCTCGGCCCGGCGCCGCCCGGCCGCCTCGAGACCCAACGACAGGAAATCGCCGACCGAGGCGGCGAAGTCCTGCTCGTCGGCGGCCCACACGCGCCGCGGACCGACGTGCTCGTGGCAGACGACGCCGACAAGCTGGCCCGCACGGCGGATCGGCGCGTCGAGCATCGATGTGATGCCCAGGGGGCGCAGATAGGTCTCGGCGAACTCACTCGTGTCCGGATCGCGGCGCGCGTCGTGGGCCACGACGCTGCGGCCCCGCTCGAGCGCCGCGAAATAGCGCGGATACCTGCTGGACTCGAGTTCGGGGCCGGTCGAGTGGCGGTCGATCGATCGCTGGTACAGATTCTCGCAGCGCAGGACCGTGCGCTCCGGGCTCAGGATCCACACGCCGACGCGCTCCACCCCCAGGGTCTCGGCCGCCGACTGGATGGCCTGCCGCGACAGGGCCGCGAAATCGCTGCGCGCCAAGGGCCCGCTCTTGGCCAGCTCCACCAGCACGGTCTTCTGGCGCAACAGCCTGCGTTCGGTGGCCCGACGCCTCTGCTCGGCCGCGTGGCGATCGACCGCGATGCCCGCGAGCTTGGCCACGGCTTCGACGAACTCCCGCTCGGCGCGGGTCGGGGAGCGCCGCTCCGGGTAGTAGATCGCCAGCGCTCCGGTCACGTTGCGGTCGAGCGAGAAGACCGGCTGTGCCCAGCAGGCGCGCAGCCGCTGCTCGATGGCGGCCGCCCCATGTTCGATCCACAACGGATCCGCGGCGATGTCCTCGACCACCACGGACTCCCCGCGGTAGGCGGCGGTGCCGGCGGATCCGGCCGCCGGTCCGATCCGCGAACCCTCGACGAGTCGCTTGAAGCCCTCGGGGAGGCGGGGCGCGGCGCCGTGGCGCAGGCGCTCGCCATCGTCGTCCAGCAACAGCACGGAGCCGATGGACCCCTCGCAGCAGGCCTCGATCGCGCTGACGAGCGCCTCCAGCACGTCGTCGAGCGGCCGGCCCGTCGCGATCAGCTCGAGAATCCGGTCGCGCACGGCCAGGATCCGTTCGGCATGCCCGCGGCTCGCCGCCCGCCCGTCGTCCGGTTCGGAAAGACGATCGGCGCTGGATGGGCCGCCGTCGCGCATCATGGACGCTCCACCTCGAAGGTCTTCCCGGGATCCTGCGGCGAGTATAGCCGAACCGGGCGGGAACGGGCACGCCGGCGTTCCGGGCCCCCGGAGCGCCCCGCGGCCCGCCCTCGGCGCCTTGGATCCCGGGAACGTCCTGTATCATCCCAGGGAAACCCATGCGGCCGGAACTTGTCTTCGAGATCGACGGCCAGCGGGTGTGCCACCCGCTGGAACAGGATGAGGTCACCATCGGCCGCTCGGCCGACAACGACGTGGTCGTCCGCGACGTCCTGGTTTCGCGCCACCACGCCAAGATCTACCGGGTCGGGCAGGCCTGGCGCGTCTCCGACCTGGGCAGCAGCAACGGCACCCGCGTCAACGACCGCGACCCGACCGGTCACGACCTTCGCGGTGGAGACGTCATCCTGCTGCACAAGTTTCCCATCCTGTTCGCGGACGGGAGCCAGAGGGGCCTGACGCTCACCACGCCCGCGGGCGGGTCAGTGGCCGAGACGCTCGGCCCGGGCACGGTCATTCGTTCGGCCGTGGACTTCTCGGCCCTGGCCTCGATGCACAGGAGCCCGGGGACGTCGGCGGCCGCCGCCGATCGTCTGGAACGGCTGATGGGGATCGTGACCAAGGCCTCGCAAGCTCTGCTCCGCAGCAGCTCGCTCGACGAGACGCTTGGCGCGGTGCTCGACCTCGTCTTCGAGCACCTCAACGCGGACCGCGGCTGCATCATGCTGTGGGACGCGGCGCGGCAGGATCTCGCCGTGCGCTGCGTCAAAGAGCAAGGTGGGAGCAGCGAGATCCGCTTCTCGCGCACGATCGCCGAGAGGGTTTACAAGGACAAGGTCGCGATACTGACCAGCGACGCGCTGACGGACGAGCGCTTCGCCGGCGGCCAGTCGATCATCGATCTCAACATCCGTTCGGCGATGGCGGCGCCGCTGTGGAGCGCCGAGCGCGTGGAAGGGTTGATCTACGCCGACAGCCCGATCCGCGCGAAGGCCTTCGACAGCTTCGACCTGGACGTGCTGTCGGCGCTGGGCAACCACGCTGGCGTGGCCATCGAGCGCTCGCGGCTGCAGGAGTCGATCCTGGAACAGCAGCTCGTGCGCCGGCGGCTGGAGCGCTACCACTCCCCCTCCGTCATCGAGCACATCACCTCTCGCGGCGAGTCCGCCGAGCAGCTCGCGGCTCACGAGATGGAGGTGACCGTCATGTTCGCCGACGTCGTGGGGTTCACCAGCCGTTGCGAGAAGATGGAGCCACGCGGCGTCGCGGAGCTGCTCAACCGCTATTTCAGCGAGATGGCGGAGTGCGTGTTTCGCCACGACGGCACGCTGGACAAGTTCATCGGCGACTGCCTGATGGCGGTATTCGGCGCGCCGCTGGCCACCGCGGATCACGCGGTGCAAGGCGTTCAGGCCGCGCTCGACATGCGCGCGGCCCTCGCAGCGGTGAACGAGCCCCTGCCCCCGGAGTCCCGCCTGCAGTTTCGCATCGGCATCCACTCGGGCCGCGTCATCGCCGGCGACATCGGTTCGGTCCGCCGCAGCGATTACACGGTGCTGGGCATGACGGTCAACCTGGCCGCGCGGCTGGAATCGAGCGTGGCCGCCCCGGACCAGATCGTGATCTCGCAGGCGACTCACGAGATCGTCAGGGAGCGCTTCGAGACGCGCCAGATCGGCGAGTTCCAGCCCAAGGGCCTCTCGCGCCCCATCACCTGCTACGAGGTCCTGGCCGCTCGTTCGACCTCGGTGGGTTGACGCCAGCCTCTCGTTCGCTCGCGGCGCCTCCCCGGCCGGCTAGGGCTCGACGTACAGGGCCGAGCCCTTCCCGCGGAACTCCGCGGCCTTGTCGGCCAGCCCCTGCTGGAGCGCGCGGTCCGGCTCGAGGCCCTCGCGCCGGGCGTACTCGCGGACCTGCTGCGTGATCTCCATCGAGCAGAACTTGGGGCCGCACATCGAGCAGAAGTGGGCCAGCTTGGCCCCGCCGGCGGGCAGGGTCGCGTCGTGGTAGGCGCGCGCGGTCTCGGGATCGAGCGACAGGTTGAACTGGTCCTCCCAGCGGAACTCGAAGCGTGCCTTGGAGAGCGCGTCGTCCCACTCCTGGGCCCGCGGATGCCCCTTGGCCAGGTCGGCGGCGTGCGCCGCGATCTTGTAGGCGATCAGACCCTGCTTCACGTCCTCGCGGTCGGGCAACCCGAGGTGCTCCTTGGGCGTCACGTAACACAGCATCGCCGTGCCGTGCCAGCCGATCAGCGCCGCGCCGATGGCCGAGGTGATGTGGTCGTAGCCCGGCGCAACGTCGGTGGTCAGCGGCCCCAGGGTGTAGAACGGCGCCTCGGCACAGACCTCGATCTCCCGCTCGACGTTTTCCTGGATTCGATGCAGCGGGATGTGACCCGGCCCCTCGATCATCACCTGGCAGTCGTGCTCCCAGGCGATGCGCGTCAGCTCGCCCAGCGTCTCCAGCTCGGCGAACTGGGCGCGGTCGTTGGCGTCGGCGATCGACCCGGGGCGCAGGCCGTCGCCCAGCGAGAAGGCCACGTCGTAGGCCGCCATGATCTCGCAGATCTCGCGGAACCGCGTGTAGAGGAAGTTCTCGCGGTGGTGGGCCAGGCACCACTTGGCCAGGATCGCCCCGCCGCGCGAAACGATGCCGGTCACGCGGCCGGCGGTCAGCGGCACGTAGGCCAGCCGGACGCCGGCGTGGATCGTGAAGTAGTCGACCCCCTGCTCCGCCTGCTCCACCAGCGTGTCGCGGTAGAGCTCCCAGGTCAGCTCCTCGGGCTTGCCTCCGGCCTTCTCCAGCGCTTGGTAGATCGGCACGGTGCCGATCGGCATCGGCGAATTGCGCAGGATCCATTCGCGGGTCTCGTGGATGTTGGCGCCGGTCGACAGGTCCATGACCGTGTCGGCGCCCCAGCGCGCGGCCCAGATCATCTTCTCGACCTCCTCCTCGATGGAAGAGGTGACCGCGGAGTTGCCGATGTTGGCGTTGATCTTGACCAGGAAGCGGCGGCCGATCACCATCGGCTCGGCCTCGGGGTGGTTCACGTTGGCGGGGATGATGGCCCTGCCGCGCGCCACCTCGCCGCGCAGGAATTCGGCGTCCAGCCCCTCGCGCGCGGCGACGAACTCCATCTCGGGCGTGACCTGGCCCTGCCGCGCGTAGTGCATCTGGGTCACGCGCCGCCCGGGCCGGGCCCGCAACGGCCGGGGCGGCTGCGGGAAGCGGACGCCGGCGAGGCCGGGATCGGACTCGCGCTCGCGACGGTAGGCCGAGGTCGAGCGTGCCAGCTCCTCGACATCGCCGCGCGCCAGGATGAAGCGTTCGCGCAGACGCGGCAGGCCGCGCTCGAGGTCGACCTCGTGGTCGGGATCGCCGTAGGGGCCGCTCGTGTCGTAACGCCGCAGCGCGGGGTTCGGCGAGGCCAGCGGGATCTCGCGCATCGGCACCGGTCCGGCGCCACTCTCGAGGTAGACGCGGCGACCGGAGGCGCGAGGTGGCTCGATTCTCTTCATCGGGAAGGGGTTTCCGCCAGCATCTTACACACATTCCGCGCTCGGCCCCCACCGGCGCCGGCGCCCGCGGATCTGCCACTCGTTGTCCAAGAGCCCGACATTCCTCGACTCGAAGAATTCCGGATCGGGGCGCGTCGTCGGCGTTTTTCGTTCTCGGCGAGCCGGGACCGGAAGCTCCCGCCCCGTGCGATCCGTCGCGGAAGTCGCTTGAAAGCAACGGGTTGTGGGGTACCGCTCCGACAGGTTGCCCGCGACGGCGCCAAGCCGGAGGCCTGGCACAGCGCCTGCACTTCCGGAGGCCACAAGACGCCACGAACTTTCCAGGAGGCCGACGATGTCCGCCGTTCGCAGAAGCAAGCGCATGTGGCTGCTGGTGTTGGGGCTGGCCCTGCTCGCCGGACTGCTGGCGCCGGACGTTCCCGCGGCCGACTCGCGGGTCGTCGTGCGGATGACCGAGCCTTTCGAGGTGCACGGCCGACTGTTCGGTCCCGCCGAGCTGAGCCTGCGCCGGGTCTGCAACTACGCTCCCGAGACGGCGATCCACGAGGTTCGGGTCGACGGTCGCAGTCTCGGAATGGTGGTGGCGCGGCAGGAGCCAGGAGCGGCCCCGGCGGCGCAAGACCAGCTCGTCTTCGAGCGGGACCGGGCGGGGCGGCTGACGCTGAGCGGCCTGGCCCTCGCAGGCCAACCCGGGCTCCGCCTCCACCCGCTCGTGGCGCCCGAGCCCACGACCACGTGGCAGGCTTCGCTGGTCCAGCGCGAGCGGGCCTCCGTGAACGCCATCGAGTGATCCCCACAGGCCGGCCGCGGCGGTGCTCCTCCCCCACGACGCTCCCGCCGCCGCGACCGGCCTTCTTCATCCTCCCTCCCTCCCTCGCAGCCTGAACCGACCCACCGGCGCGCCGACCGTCGAGGGTGTCCAGCACGGGATCGCACCGCCCGCCGGTGTAGGACTCGCTGCCACGCCCTTCGGCTAGAATGAGGCGCCCGGAGAAGGTCCCCTTGACACTCGAGCCAGGAACGTCGCTGCTGCACTACCGGCTGGCCGAGAAGCTCGGCGAAGGCGGCATGGGCGTGGTGTGGAAGGCTCGGGACACGACGCTCGAGCGCGAGGTGGCGATCAAGGTCCTGCCGGAGCACTTTTCCGGCGACGCGGACCGGCTGGTCCGTTTCGAGCGCGAGGCCAAGTCGCTGGCCGCGCTGAACCATCCGAACATCGCCTCGATCTACGGCTTGCACCGGACGGGCGACCTGCACTTCCTGGCCATGGAGCTGGTGCCGGGGGAGGACCTCGCCGAACGGCTGGCCCGGGGGGCGCTGCCGCAGGACGAAGCGTTGCGGGTCGCCCTGCAGGTGGCGCAGGCGGTGGAGGCCGCGCACGATCACTTCGTCATCCACCGCGACCTGAAGCCGGGCAACGTGAAGCTCGCGCCGGACGGCACGGTCAAGGTCCTGGACTTCGGTCTGGCCAAGGCGCTCTCGGCCGAGTCGGCCTCGGATTCGGCCCATCCCACGTTCTCACCCACGATCACCTCGGCGGGCACGGCGGCGGGGATGATCCTCGGCACCGCGGCCTACATGAGCCCGGAGCAGGCGAAGGGCAAGGCGATCGACCGCCGTGCCGACGTCTGGTCCTTCGGCGCCCTGCTCTACGAGATGCTGACGGGCGAGCGCTTGTTCGGCGGCGAGACCGTCTCGGAGACGATCGCCGCCGTGATCATGAAGGACCTGCGCTGGGAGAACCTGCCCGCCACGACGCCGCCCCGGGTCCGCCGCCTGCTGCGCCGCTGCCTGCAGCGGGACGCGCGCTCGCGGCTGCGCGACATCGGCGACGCGCGCCTGGCCCTCGAGGAGGTGCTGGCCGGCGCCGACCGGGAAGAAGGCGACCTTTCGGCCGCGGCGAGGGTCGCGGGTTCACGAGGCAAGTGGCTGCTCGCCGGCGCGACGCTCGTGGCGGGGGTGGCGCTGGGATCGGTGCTCGCGCCATGGCTGGGGTCCACGGCGCCCGCGCAGCCGCTGCGCAAGTTCGAGCTTCCAGCCCGGGACGTGGAAGCGCTGCGGATCTCGCCGGACGGCAGCCGCGTGGCCTACGTCTCGTCGGGCAAGCTCTTCATCCGCGACCTGGACCGGCTGGAGGTCCGGCCGATCCCCGAGGTCCCCTCGGCGTTCAAACCCTTCTGGTCGCCCGACGGCCAGTGGCTGGGCTTCGGCGGCGACGGCAAGCTGTGGAAGATGCCGGCGACGGGCGGCCAGCCCTCGGTCCTCTGCGACCTGCCCGGGAGCGACTGGGGCGCGGCGGCCGGAGCCGCCTGGAGACCCGACGGCACGATCGTCTTCACCACCGGCCACACGGGACTGCTCCAAGTGACGTCCCAGGGCGGCGACCCGCGGCCCTTGCTCGCTCAGGATCCGGAAACGGAGGACGATTTCCACGACGTCGCCCCGCTGCCCGCCGGCCGGGGCGTCGTCTACGTCGTCCATCGCAAGGGGGAGAACGCAGGCATCGATACACTCGCAGCGTACGTGGACGGGAAGGCACGCTACCTGCTGAAGATGGAGGGGCAGCGGCTGGGCAACCCGGCCTACTCCCCCTCGGGCCACGTCCTGTTCCGTCGCTTTCCCGGCAACGCCGGCATCTGGGCGCTGCCCGTATCGAAAGCGACGTTCGAGCCTGCGGGCGAGCCGTTCCTCGTGGCCCCGCAGGCCGATCACCCGAACATCGCCGACGACGGCACGCTGGTTTTCGTCGCGGGCGGGAGCGAGCGGGAGGTGCAGCTCGCGGTCGTCGATCGCAGCGGCGTGGAGCTGGGCACGATCGGCGAGCCGCAGCACGCCTGGCCTTTCCCCGCGCTCTCGCCCGACGAGCGCCGCCTCGTCGTCGCGGTCCAAGAGGACTCGGACTGGGATCTCTGGGTGCACGACATCGTCCGCGGAACGCGGACGCGGCTCACGTTCGACGGCAAGGCCAACGAAGCAGAGTGGTCCCCCGACGGGAGACGGCTCGTGACGTACCGCGGGGACGGCTTCCCCGACGGCCATCTCCGGATCCTCAACGCCGACGGGACGGGCCAGGTGGAAGCGCTGGGGCGGGGATGGTTCCCGGCTTTCACACCAGACGGGAATGCCCTCGTCTACAGCGCGATGGGCGAAGAATCGAGCGCGGATCTCTTCTCCGTCGCGCTGCGGGACGGCGGCCGCGAGCCGGTTCCCTTCCTGCAGACTCCGATGCCCGAGAACTACCCCAGGGTCTCACCCGCGGGCGGCTACGTTGCGTATCAGTCCCTCGAGTCGGGCAAGGAGCAGATCTATATCAAGAGGTTCCCCGGCGGCGAGGGCAAGTGGCAGGTGTCCGTGGATGGCGGGCACTTTCCCGTGTGGGACGGGAGCGGCAGCCGCCTGTTCTTCGCCCAGGGCGACGAGATCCTGGAAGTCGAGGTCTCGACGGCGGGGCCGCTGGAGTTGGGCACTCCGCGCAAGCTGTTCACGCGCAAGTCGACCGGCACCGACGTGGCGTTCGGTTGGCCCGACGGCTTCGACGTGTCCGCGGACGGCGAGCGTTTCTACATCGCGCGCCCGCTGAACGACGAGCCGATCGTGCAGAGCCTGGCGGTCGTGCTGAACTGGACCGCGGAGTTCCGGTAGCGGCGGCACGGGGACGTGCACCGAAAGGCCATGAAAAATGAACTCGAAACGCTCTGCCTCGCGGATGATCGACCAGCGCATTCGAAAGCCGGTCGATTCCGGCGCTGCTTCCAGGATCCGTTTCTGCGCGACACTCCTTCGGCCGGCGGCGACCGCGCGGGCCGTCTCCTGGACCTTTCTGAGCCTACCCGAGGAGGCCAGTGCGAAGCTCCCCTCGCGGGGCATGACGTCGGTAGCAGGCTCGCTCAATGGCTTGGCCTTTCGAGCCACCCTCGAGCCCGACGGCCAAGGAGGCCACTGGCTGAAAGTGGGCCGGAAGCTGCGTGAAGCGGCGGGCGCGGAGGCGGGGGACGTCGTCAAGCTGGAAATCGCGCCGGTGACCGAGGAACCGGAACCCAGGGTGCCGACAGATCTGCGGAAGGCTCTCGCGGCCGCGCCGAAGGCGCGGAAGGTGTGGTCGGACATCACACCCGTCGCCCGCCGAGATTGGATTCACTGGATCGTCTCGGCCAAGCAAGTAGAGACTCGCGCACGTCGGATCGACAAGGCCTGCGACATGCTCGCCCAAGGGAAGCGACGCCCTTGCTGCTTCGATCGGTCGGGGATGTATGGCAAGAGCCTCAGCCGCCCCCTGGCCGACGTCGAGTCGCGTGACAAGAGAAGATGAAGATCAGCAGGGCCATGGCGCCGTGTTCTGCTGGTTCGGGGCGTTTTCCTTTCAGCTGGAGCGCGAGGCGCCCTGCTTGGCCGCCGCCCGGCTGAGAGCGCAGATCGACTTCGCGTCCTCGATCCCGCCGCCGAGCGCCAGCTCGACCGCCCGGTCGAGCGGCAGGCGCTCCACGCTCAGGAGTTCGTCGGGCTCGAGCGCTTGCCGCGCCGGCGTGAGGTCCGTGGCGAGGTAGAGCCAGATCCTCTCGTTGGTGAAGCCCGGCGTGGTCCAGATCCAGCCCAAGGGCTCGAGCCGGCCCGCCCGCTGGCCGGCCTCTTCCTCGACCTCGCGCAGCGCGCAGCTCTCGGGCGACTCCCCAGGATCCAGCGTGCCGGCGGGAACTTCGAGCAAGAACCCCCCGGTGGCGTGCCGGTACTGCCGAACGAGGACGACGCGGCCCTCGGCGTCCAGCGGCACGACCGCGGCGGCGCCGGGATGGTGGACCAACTCCAGCTCGCAGACGTTGCCGCTTTGCAACCGCACGCGGTCGACCGTGAGCTCGACGACGCGCCCCCGGTAAACTTGCCGTCGCTCGAGTGTCTCCACGGAGCCTCCTCGACGCCCCACGGCTTCGGGGCGGTTCGAAAGAGACACTATACGGGACGGCCTCGCCGACGGAACGCTCCGGCTCGCCGGGCGCGACCGGGACGCGAGGGGTTCATAATGGCCCGGCCCTCGGAGGAGCCCGATGCGCGCCCCGATCTACCTGGACTACAACGCGACGACGCCGATCGCGCCCGAGGTCCTGGAAGCCATGCTCCCGGCCTTGCGCGAGGTCTGGGGCAATCCCTCCTCCAGCCACGTGTACGGCCGACGAGCGGCCGAGACGATCGCGCAGGCGCGCGGGCAAGTGGCCTCGCTGCTCGGCTGCGAGACCGACGAAGTCGTCTTCACGAGCGGCGGCACCGAGTCGGACAACGCGGCGATCGTGGGGGTCGCGGAAGCGCGGGCCGCGCACGGCCGGCACGTCGTCACCTGCGCGATCGAGCATCCCGCCGTGGAGCAGGCCTGCGCCTATCTCGAGCGGCGCGGCTGGCGCGTCAGCCGCGTCGAGGTCGACGGCGCGGGGCGCGTCGACCCCGCGAGCATCGAGCGCGCGTGGACTCCCGAGACGGTCCTCGTGACCGTCATGCACGCCAACAACGAGACCGGCGTGATCCAGCCGATCGAGGAAATCTCGGCGATCGTGCGCCGGCGCGGCGCCTTGCTGCACACCGACGCCGCGCAGTCGGTGGGCAAGCTGCCCGTGCGCGTGGACGAGCTGGGCGTCGATCTCTTGACCGTGGCGGCGCACAAGCTCTACGGTCCCAAGGGGGTCGGCGTGCTGTACCTGCGGCGCGGAACTCCGTTCGCCAGCTTCCTGCGCGGGGCCGGTCACGAGGCGGGCCGCCGCGCGGGCACCGAGGGCACCGCGCAGATCGCCGGGCTCGGCGCCGCCTGCGCGCTGGCCGAGCGCGATCTGACCGCGCGCGGCGCGCACATGCGGGCCATGCGCGACCGGCTGGAGCGCGCCCTGCGCGAGGGATTGCCCGACGTCGTGGTCCACGGCGGTGCCGCGGATCGATTGCCCAACACGCTCTCGCTGGCGATCCCGGGCACGGACGCGAACGCACTCCTGGCGCGGCTGCCCGACGTCGCTGCGGCCAGCGGAGCGGCGTGCCATGCGGGCCGTACCGAGCCCTCGCGCGTGCTGCGGGCCATGGGCGTTCCCGCCGAGCTGGCCCGGGGCACGCTGCGGCTGACGACGGGGCGCGGCACGACCCGGGACGAAGTCGATGCGGCGGCCACGAGCATCATCCGCGGAGCCACCACGCTCAGGCCGCCATCCTGAAGTCGAGAAGCCCGCGATGCTCGGCGGTTGAGACTCTGCCGCTCGGTGGGCTAGAGTGGCCGGATGCCGGTCGACACCCTGTCATCGGAGACCCGCTCGTCGTGAGTCGCGAGGTGCGGTACGACGGCGCGGGTGCCTTCGAGATCCGCTTCCCGTTCGATCGCGGGCTGGTCGAACTGATCAAGACCCTGCCCGGCCGCAGGTGGAACGCCGCGGAGCGCTTCTGGTCGGTGCCGGAGCCGGACATCGTGCAGCTCCTGGACCTGCTCGAGCCTCGGGGCTTCAGCTTCGACGCCGCTGCCTGGAGCAGGTATCGGGAGCTGGGCGGCAGCGCGCCCCTGCCCCGGCTTCCGCGGGCCAGCCCTGCCGGCCCGCGCCTCTCCGGCCTGTTCGACGAGCCCCAGGCGGAGCCCGCCGAGCCGGCGCCATCCGGCACCGCCTCCGACTTCACCGTCACGGGGTTGAACGAGCGTGTGCGGGAGGTCCTGGAGGCGGCGTTTCCAGCCGCGATCTGGCTCGTCGGCGAGATCAGCGGATTCAACCGCAACGCGCACAAGCGGCACGTCACGTTCCAGCTCGACGAGCGGGCGGAGGACGGCAGGACGCGTTCCTCGGTCAACGCGACGCTGTTCGACCGCGCCCGCGCGGAGATCGAGCGCAAGCTGGCGCGCGCCGGCGCTCCTTTCCGCCTCGAAGACGAAACCACGGTGCGGGTCCTGGTGCGGGTCGAGCTGTACGTTCCGTGGGGCTCCTACCGCGTGGTGGTGGAAGAGCTGGACGTCGACTACACGCTCGGCGAAGCGGCCCGGCGGCGCGAGGAGATCGTCCGGCGCCTGGCCCAGGCCGGGCTCGTGGGCCGCAACACCGCGCTGCCGCTGCCAGCCCTGCCGCTCCGCGTCGGACTGGTGACGAGCCTCGGCTCGGACGCTTACAACGACGTGCTGCGCACGCTCGAGGAGTCGAAGTTCGCCTTCCGGCTGCTGGTGCACGGCGCCCGCGTGCAGGGGCGGGCGACCGAGCCCTCGGTGCTGAACGCGCTCGACGCCCTGCGCGAGCGGGCCGACCAATTGGACGTCGTATTGATCTGCCGCGGCGGAGGCTCGCGCACCGATCTGGCCTGGTTCGATTCGGAGGCGCTGGGGCGCGCCGTCGCGCTGTTCCCGCTGCCGGTCGTCGTGGGCATCGGTCACGAACAGGACCGCTCGGTGCTGGACGAGGTCGCCCGGACGTGCAAGACGCCCACCGCGGCGGCCGCGTTGCTCGTCGAGACCGTGCGGCGCAGCCTCGAGGCCGTCGAAGCCGGCGGCGGGCAGGTGCTGGCGCTGGCCGCCGCGCGGCTGCAGGAGGAGCGGCGGTGCGGCACGGACCGCGCGCGCCGGCTGGGCCTCGCGGCCCGTGCGCTGCTCGAACGCGAGCGGGTCGAGCTGGGCCACCGGCGGGCGCGCACGGTGCGCGGCGCGCGAGCGCTGGTCTCGGTGGCCGTGCAGCGAGTCGAGCGATGGGTGCGAGACGTCCCGCGCGCCGCGGCGGTGCACCTCGTCCGCCAGTGGACGTTCCTCGATCACGTGCGCCGGACGGTGGCGCAGTCGGGCCGGCGCGACCTGGCGAGCGCTCGCCACCGTCTGGCGGATCGTGCGCGGGCCATGGGTCCCGCCGTGCGCCGCCGCCTGATCCACGAGTCCGAACGCACCGCGGCGCGCGACCGGCGGCTGCAGCTCGTCGACCCGCGCCGCGTGCTCGGGCGGGGTTACGCGATCCTGCGCACGGCCGAGGGGGGCGTGCTGTCGGCGGCTGCGCTGGCGCCCGCGGGCGCGTTGCTGACGGCCGAGCTCAAGCAGGGCCGCCTGCGCGTGCGCTCCGAGGGACCGGCCGGCGAGTGAGGAGGTGAGCGACCCATGACCAGACAGGGGAAAAGCGAAGCCCCGTCCTACGGCGAGGCCGCCGCGCGACTCGAGGAGATCCTCGCGCGGATCGAGGAGGGGGCCGTGGATATCGACGAGCTGTCGGGCCTGGTGAAGGAGGCTGCCGAGCTGGTCAGTCTGTGTCGGGGCAAGATCCACGCCGCGGAGGTGCAGGTGCAGACGATCACCGAGCAGCTCGAGCGCGAATCGGCGGCTGGCGGCGCGGGCGATCCGTCCCCGTGACCGCGGAACAGATCTTCCGGGGTCGGCTGATCATGGCGCCGATGACCCGCGGGACGGACCTGCCCTTCCGTCGCCTCGTCACCGAGCAAGGGGCGGAGGTCTGCGTGGGCGAGATGGCCTACGCGCACAAGATCGTCCGCGCCGAAGCGGGCGAGCGCGCCCTGTTGCGCCGCCACGCCGCCGAGAAGTTCTTCGGGGTGCAGCTCGCGGGAAAGGATCCGGCCACGATGGCCGAGGCTGCGCGGATCGCCGAGCAGTCGGGAGCGGATTTCGTCGACGTCAACCTGGGCTGCCCGATCGACGACACGACCCGGCGCGGCTTCGGGGCCGCCCTGCTGCAGCGCGCCACGCGGGTCGCCGCGATCGTGGCCGCGATGAAGGCGGCGGTCGTGGTCCCCGTCACGGTCAAGCTGCGGCTGGGCTGGTCCACGGAGAAGCCGACGTTCCTCAAGATCGCCCGCGCAGCCGAGGCAGCGGGGGCGGACGCGGTGATCCTGCACCCGCGCAGTCGGGCACAGCGCTACCGGCGCCCGGCCGACTGGGCCTGCGTCCGGCAACTCGTCGAAGAGCTGTCGATCCCGGTCGTCGGCAACGGCGACGTCATGTGCTGGAACGACGCGGTGGCGCGCCTGGAATCGACGGGCTGCGCCGCCGCGATGGTCGGGCGCTGGGCCCTGGCCAAGCCCTGGATCTTCCGCGAGTACGCGGAGCGGCGGGCGATCGAGCCGGACGTGGCGGGTCGGCTCGCGATCGTGCGGCGTTACGTGGAGCTGTGCCGCGAGCACTTCCGCGACGACGAGCAGGGCCGGCGGCGCACGCGCCGCTTCCTGGTGTTCCACCAGGACTTCTTCCGACGCTACCGGCGCGGAGCGGCCGACGGTGCGGTGAACTCCGACGACCCGCGGGACTGGGGCGAGCCACCGGCCGACGCCCTCGAGGCCTGGCTGTGCCGGGCGGACCTGCCGGCGGTCGATGCGCTGTGCGATTGGCTGGTGGACGGCGGCCCGTGTCGGCCGCCCCAGCCCGCCCTCGACGGGGCGCCGCGGGCCGTCAAGACCCCGGCCTACGGTTGATCCGAGCCCACGCTGGCTGGCCCCGGGGACGTCATGGCCCGCGGGCTTCTGGCACAATGCACGAGGGACCCAGTCGCCAAGTTTCCGGCCTCGACGGAGGAAGGCATGCGAACTAGCACGTGGCTGCCGCTCTTGGCGGGCATGGCGCTGTCGGCCGCCTGCTCGAAGAACGTGCTGCCGCCCCCCGCGGCGGGCGCCGGGAGCGACGCCGCAGCCCCAACCGGGGAGCAAGCGCCCCGTCCCGCCAAGCTCCTGCCGCTGCCGGGGATGGATGCGCCCCCGGCGAACCACGCCGCAGGTCGCTCGGGCCCCCTGGAGTGGGACGTTCCACGGGAATGGATCGAGGTGCCGCCCGAGTCGACCATGCGCCAGGCGCAGTACCGGGTGCCGGGCTCGGCCGGCGACGCCGAGTGCGTCGTCTTCTACTTCGGCCCGGGTCAGGGAGGCGACCCGCACTCGAACGCGGTGCGCTGGGCCAATCAGTTCCGACAGGTCGATGGCGGCTCGTCGGTCGACGCCATGCGAGTCACGGCCCTCGAGGACGCCCATCTGCCGACCCGACTCGTCGAGGTCACCGGGGTCTACGACGGGGGCATGACCATGACGGACGCGCCGGCCGAGGCGAGGGAGAACTACATGCTGCTCGGCGGGATCGCCGAGGCCGCGGACGCCCCCTGGTTCTTCAAGTTCACCGGCCCGGAAGCCACCGTGCGCGCCCACCGGCAGGCGTTCGTGGACATGCTGGAATCCGTGCGCGTCGGCTCCTGAAGCCGATGGCGCTGCTCTGGCTCCGGCGAAGCTTCTACGTCTTCGTCGGCTTGCTGTTCGTCTATGCCGTCGCGGGGATGTTCTTCACGGGGCCGGTCGTGGTCCGCGCGCCGTCGCTCGACCTCGAGGTCGAGCCTTCGCCGGTCCGCTTGCGGGCTGCCGTGGAGGCGCTGTGCACCGAATTCGCGCCGCGCGACTGGCGTCACACGCGCCAGCTCGACGCCGCCGCGTCGTGGATCGCAGGCCACCTCGCGGCCTCGGGACTGGAGGTCGAGCTGCAGGAGTATCGCCTCGACGCCGGGACCTTCCGCAACGTGATCGGCGTGCGTCGGGGCGAAGATCCTGCGGCAGCGGCGATCGTCATGGGCGCCCATTACGACGCGGCCTCGGGCTCGCCGGGGGCCGACGACAACGCCAGCGGCGTGGCCGTCCTCTTGGAGCTGGCCCGGACGTTGCCCGCCGTCCCGCACGAACGCACGCACTACTTCGTGGCCTTCGCCACCGAAGAGCCCCCGTTCTTCGGGACCGACGCGATGGGCAGCTATCTCTTCGCCCGCAAACTCGAGGACGACGGAGTGCAGGTGCGCGTGATGGTAGCGCTCGATCTGGTCGGCTTCTATTCGGACGAACTGAGAAGCCAGCGCTTCCCGTCGCCGGTTTTCCGGTTGTTTTACCCTTGGCGTGGCGACTTCGCGCTGGTCGTCGGCGACGCCCGTTCCGGAGAGGCGATCGCCCGGGTCAAGCGCGGGCTGCGGGCCGGGGGCCGGCTGCCGATCCAGTCCTTCCGCGCGCCCGCGCGCTCGGGTCTCGTGCAGCTGTCGGACCACTTCTCGTTTCGCCGGCTGGGGCTGCCCGCGGTGCAGGTCACGGACACCGCCTTCATGCGCTACCCGTACTGGCATCGTCCCGAGGACACTCCCGAAAAGCTCGACTACGAGCGCATGGCCGATCTCGTGCGCTCGTTGCACGGGGTGCTCTGGGAGGGCCGGTGACTTCGCCGTTTCTCGCGCACAACAGCCGGCGGCGACGGCTGCAACGGAGACCGCTCGCGGGCATTGATCGCTGCGCGCTTGGCGGCCTAGATTTCGCGCGGGACGACGGATGGACGCATCGCCCGCGACACCGCTGCAGGACAGCCGGTTCCTGCTGCTCGAAGCCCTGGGCCACGGGGGCTCGGGCAGCGTCTACCGCGCCTTCGACCGCACGGAGCAACGCCTCGTCGCGCTGAAGGTCCCGCTGGCGCGCGGGCTGCCCGGTCCGGCCCATCCGCTGTCGGAGGAGTTCGACCACTGGTCCCGCCTGCGTCATCGCAACATCGTGCGGGTGTACGGCATGGGTCACGCCACGAGCGGTCCCTTGCCCGTGGGCCAGCCCTATCTGGTGCTCGAGCACGTGCGGGGACGGCCGGCGCATGTCGCGCTGCGCCCGGGGCACATCGGCGGTGGGGTCGCCGAGGAGCTGGCGGCGCAGTTGCTCTCCGCTCTCGACCACGTGCACGCCGCGGGCTCTGTGCATCGCGACCTCAAGCCCGGAAACGTGCTCGCCGTCGTCGGCCGTCGCCGGGGCCTGCAGATCAAGCTGACTGATTTCGGACTGGCGGCTCGAGCGGGCGTGGCGGACCGCTTCGGCACCTTCAGCGGCTCCATACCCTACGTGGCCCCGGAGGCGCTGGTCGGGCTGCCGCTCGACGGGCGGGCCGATCTCTACAGCCTGGGCGTGCTGCTGTACCAGATGGTGACGGGGCAGATGCCCGTGAGCCGAGGCGGACCGCGCGAGATCCTGCGCTGGCACTTGAGCGGCCCGCCGGCCGACCCCGCCCGCGTGCGCGGCGGGATCTCTCCGCGGCTGCGCCGCTTCATCCTGCGCCTGACCGCGCGTGACCGGGACGAGCGGCCGGCGTCCGCGGCCGGCGCCCTGGAACTCCTGGGAGCGCGCGGCGTCCGCGCTGCGCGGCCGCCGGTCCCGCCGGCCGCTCGGGGCGCGCTGGCGACTCTGCGCCTCGCTCTCGACGCTACGCGGCTCGGCGCGTGGCGCGTCGTCCACCTGCCGGACTCGACGGGAGTCGCCGACGCATGGCTGGCCGAACTCGAGGTGTGGTCTCAGGTGCGAGGTATCGGGCTCTATCGGCTGGAGGGCGACGTCGAGCGGCTGGTGCTGCAGCTGCTGGCCGCCCGCGGCGGCGCCGCCGCGGAGCTCGTCGAACGCTTCGGCCTGGGGCGCGGGCTGTCGCTCGACGTCCTGGGAGGCGTTCCGCTCCTGGGCGCGGCCCGTCCGGCGAAGGCCGGCGCCGACGGCTGCGCGAACGCGGGCGGAATCGCGGCCTTCATCGCGGATTGTGCGGCCGCCGACCCCCTCGTGCTGCACCTGCGGAAGGCCCCGGGACTCAACCGGGCCGTTGGGCTCGAGCTGCTGCGGCGGGTCGACGAGGCTGCGGGCCGGGGGCCGCGCGGGCAAGGCGGCCTGCTCGTGGTCGTCGAGGAACGGCGGGGCGAGTTCGGCCAACCTTGCTGATGCGGCCTCAGATCTCTTCGAACCGGCGCGTCTCGGGGTTCTTTCTGACCTTGTCCCCGTCGAAGATCCTGCCGTTCATGGCGATGTAGACCCCGGGAGGCAGGATCTGCACGGCGGCCACCGCGCAGCCGATGTTGAAGATCGCGTTGCTGTCCGTGAACCGTGCGGGCTGCGAGGCGCCGGTCAGCACGATGACCTTGCCGGGGATGTCCAGCAGCGCCCGCGCCGTCAGGGCCATGGTGTCGGTGCCATGGGTCACGACGAACAACCGGTCGCCGTCGCGCGCGATCGCGTCGTGGATCTGCCGCCGATCCTCGTCGGTCATGTCCAGGCTGTCCTTCTGGAACAGCCTCTGGATCGTGTAGTCCAGCGCCACGTCGAACTGTCCCAACACCTCGCCGATCTGCGGGTCGCCGACCTCGTACGTGCTCTTGGCGTCGAAGTAGACCTTGTCGATCGTCCCGCCCGTCGTGATGATCTTGATCCTGATCTTCGACATGCTGAGCGCACCGCCCTCGGAGGGGAGACGAAATCACTCGACGCCCTGCCGGCGCCATTCTAGCTGGAGCGGTCGGGCCGGGCCGGCTCTCGGGGAAGCCCGGGACCTCACTCGGTCCCTCCGGCCGCGACGAGCAGCTCGGCGATCTGCGCATGGCCGTGGGTTCGGGCGGCCGCAAGAGCGGTCTGGCCCCGATCGGTGCGGGCATTCACGTCGGCTCCGGCATCGAGCAACACTCGGACGTGCTCGTCTCGACCGCCGGTTGCGGCGACATGGAGCGCGGTAAGTCCGTTGAAGCTGGCAAGGTCGACGTTCGCCCCGTGATCCAAGAGCCAGCGCAGTCCGTCGGGATCGGACTCGGAACGCGCGGCCATCATCAGCGTCGAGTAGCCGTCCGCCTGGATGAAGCGGGCGTTGATGTCGGCGCCCGCTTCGAGCAGCTGCTCGGCCCAGGCGTAGTCCCGCACCTCGTAGGCGTAGTTCAAGTCCACATCGATCCGACGATCGCAGCCGGCACCGAGCCCGCACGACAGGAGGGCGAGGATCGCCGCTAGGGTCCCGTTCCGCATGGTGGGGTCTCCCGGCGCCGCCGCGAGCCGCTCGGCCGACCACCCCGACGCGCCGCGCTCACCCGGCCCCGGCAGCGCACGCTCTCCGATCCGGACCCGCGGGGGCCGCGGACTGCGAAATCAACGGAAGCCGTGGGCTAGGAGCAACCGCTCGTCGCGCCGCAATTCGCGCAGGCGTAGCAGGCGCCATTGCGCACCATGATCGATCCGCACTCGTGGCACGGCGGAGCGTCCGCCTGCGCCACGAACACCGCCCGCTCGCGATCGTGGAGCTTCTGCCCCGACCCCCGGCCGTTGTAGCTCTCGAACTCGCTGCCGTTGACGGCGGCCGTCGGGGCGGCCGGCCGGTCCTCCTCGGGCAGGTACCGCAAGGCCATCCAGCGGAACACGTAGTCCACGATCGACTTGGCGATGGGGATCTCCGGGTTGCCGCTGAAGCCCGAAGGCTCGAAGCGCACGTGGGTGAACTTGTCGACCAGGAAGCGCAACTCGACGCCGTGTTGGAGGGCGAACGAGATCGCCGTGGCGAAAGCGTCGGCGAACCCCGAGAGCGTGGATCCGGCCTTGCCCAGCGTGATGAAGATCTCGCCCGGCCGGCCGTCCTCGTACTGGCCGACGGTGACGTAGCCCTCGTGGCCACCGACCGAGAACTTGTGCGTGATCGATACGCGCGTGTCGGGAAGCTTCCGGCGCTGCTGCTGCGGCGCCCCGGACGGGCTCGCACTCGCCGCCGTCCCCGTGGCCAGGGGCTGGGTGCGCTTGCAGCCGTCGCGGTAGATGGCGATCGACTTCAGTCCAAGTTTCCAGGCCTCGATGTAGGTCTGCTCGATCTCCTCGACCGTGGAATCGTGCGGCATGTTCACGGTCTTCGAGATCGCCCCGGACAAGAACGGCTGCGTGGCCGCCATCATCCGCACGTGCGCCATGTGGTGAATCGAGCGCAAGCCACGGGCCGGCCGGAACGCGCAGTCGAACACCGCCAGGTGCTCGTCGGCGAGATCGGGCGCGCCTTCGATGGTGTCCTGATCGTTGATGTAGTCCACGATGCGCTGGATCGCCTCGATCTCGTATCCCAGCTTGCGCAGCGCCAGAGGCACCGTGTTGTTCACGATCTTGAACAGGCCGCCGCCCACGAGCTTCTTGTACTTCACCAGCGCCAGATCGGGCTCGATGCCCGTCGTGTCGCAGTCCATCATGAAGGCGATCGTGCCCGTGGGGGCCAGCACGGTGGCTTGCGAGTTGCGGAAGCCGTGCTGCTTGCCCAGCGCGAGCGCATCGTCCCACGCTTGTCGGGCGCCGGCCAGGAGCCTCGCCGGCACCCGGGTCGCGTCGAGACTCTCGGCGTAGGCCTGGTGCTTGCGCATCACACCCATGAAGGCGTCGCGATTGCGCTCGTAGCCCGGGAATGCCCCCTGCTTGGCCGCCAGCTTGGCCGATGTGGCATAGGCCTGACCGCACATCAGCGCGGTCACCGCGGCGGCGCACGAGCGTCCCACGTCGGAATCGTAGGGCAGTCCACGGGACATCAGCAGCGCTCCGAGATTCGCGTAACCCAACCCCAGCGGCCGGTACTCGTGCGAATTCTTCCCGATCTTCTCCGTCGGGTACGAAGCGTTGTCGACCCAGATCTCCATCGCCGTGATCACGATCTCGACCGCGTGGCGCAAGGACTCGACGTCAAACTCGCCGTCGGGACCGCGGAACCTCATTAGGTTCAGCGACGCCAGATTGCAGGCCGTATCGTCCAGGAACATGTACTCCGAGCACGGGTTCGACGCGTTGATCGGCGCGGTCGCCGAGCAGGTGTGCCAATTGTTGATCGTCGTGTGGAACTGGATGCCAGGATCCCCGCACAACCAGGCGGCTTCAGCCATCCGGCGCATCAGATCGCGTGCGCGATAGTGGCCCATGACCTTTCCCGTCGTGACGGCCTTCGTCTCCCATTTCCCGTCGTGGATCACGGCCCGCATGAAATCGTCGCCGACCCGGACCGAGTGGTTCGCATTCTGGAAGAAGACAGAATCGTACGCGCCTCCGGCGACGTTGAACTCGCTCGAATAGCCGGCGTCGATCAACGTGTGGGCCTTCTTCTCCTCTTCGGCCTTGCACGCGATGAACTCCTCGATGTCCGGATGGTCGGCGTTCAGGATCACCATCTTCGCGGCCCGACGGGTCTTGCCACCCGACTTGATCACGCCGGCGAAGGCGTCGTAGCCCTTCATGAAGGAGACCGGGCCCGAGGCCGTGCCGCCGCCCGCGAGCTGCTCGCGGCTGGAGCGCAGCGTGGACAGGTTCGAGCCCGTGCCCGAGCCGTACTTGAACAGCATGCCCTCGGTCTTGGCCAGGCCGAGGATCGACGGCATCGTGTCCTCGACCGAGTTGATGAAGCAGGCCGAGACCTGGGGATGCTCCTCGATGCCGCAGTTGAACCAGACCGGCGAGTTGAACGACACCATCTGGTGGATCAGCAGATGGGTCAACTCGGCCTCGAACGCCTCGGCATCCGCGCTGCCGGCGAAGTAGTCTCCCTGCCGCCCCCAGCTCCCGGCCGCCTGGACCACTCGGTCGATCAACTGCCGCACGCTGCTCTCGCGCTGGGGCGTCCCCAGTTGCCCACGGAAATACTTTTGGGCCACGACGTTCGTCGCCAGCTGCGACCAGCTCTTGGGCACCTCGACGTTGCGCTGCTCGAAGGTCACCTCCCCCTTCTCGTTGGTGATGACGGCGTCCCGCAGCTCCCACTCGATTCCGTCGTACGCCGGCGTATCCGCGCGCGTGTAGCGCCGCTCCACGGGCAGGCCCCGCTCGAGGCCGGCACGACGAACGACCTCCTGCTCGCCAGGACGAACCGCGTTGGCCTGGGAGTCTTCGGGAACTCGCTCTTGAAGCATGGGGGATCCTCCTAGCGAAAACTCGCAAACCCTAACAGTGCTGGCCCGGGACTGTCAAGACGGTTTCCGGCGTGGCCACCAAATGTTGGATTTACCATGACAATCTACCACAACATCTAGTGGGGATCGGAGGGTGTCGGATAACGAGTTCGTCCGGCTTTCGCCTGCCAGAAGCCTACGCTCCGCCGACGCTCCGGGCGGCCTCCCAGGCGTCGAAGGCCGCGATCCAGTCGGGGCCGGGCTCGATCAGGCGCACCCCCATGCCGCAGGGCAGAAGATGGGCCATCTGCGGCGGAACCTGCTTGGCCCAGACGACCTTGGCGTAGGTCTCGAGCGATCGTTGGGGGAAGTTGAACTCCACCTTGATCGTGGTCCCCGGCGGGAAGACGTGGTTCGTGCGGATGTAGGCGCCGGCCAGCGAGACGTTCATCGTGAACGCCATGCGGTCGAGCGAGTCGCGGCCGAAGCGCACTCGCAGGCGGCCACGAGTTCGGGCGCGGGCCGGCTTGTCGTCGCTTCGCTTGGTCGATTCGGACGTGGATCCAATCCTCCGCCCTCAGTGTCCCGAGTCGGAGGCCCGTTGTCAATCCCGGACCGGCCCCGACTCCTCGTGGCGGTCGAGCACCGCGAGGCCGGCCACGATCTCGGCCCGCACGGCCGTTCGCGACTCCGACGTGGTGCGAGGCTCGAGCAACCGGCGAGCTTCGACCCCGCCGATGGCGGCGATGGCCCATGCCGCATGGCCCGCGACGACAGGATCGCCGTCGTCCAAAACGGCCGCCAGCCGTGGAAGATCCGCGGCCCGTCCACGATTCCCCAGCACGATGCAGGCGTTTCGCCGCATTCCCTGCCACTTGGCCCGCATCAGCGAGGTTCCGGAGTACCTCGAGCGGAAGGTCGCTTCGTCCAGCCCGAGGATCTCGCAGGGATCGAGCGCGCCGAGGTCGTCGCGTCGCGCAAACGGATCCCCCGCGCTCGGCTGCGCGAAGCTGCGGTTCCAGGGACAGACGTCCTGGCAGACGTCGCAACCGAATATCCACTCCCCCATTCCCGGCCGGCGTTCAGAGGGGACGGCACCGCGGTGCTCGATGGTCCAGTAGGAAATGCAGCGGTTGGAGTCGACGACGCCGTCCTCGACGATCGCACCCGTGGGACAGGCGTCGAGGCAGGCCGTGCACGTGCCGCAGAACTCCTCGTGCGCCGCGGGGGCGGCCTGGAGCACTGCGGTGGTCAGGATCTCGCCAAGCAACAGCCAGGATCCGAGGTCGCGAGTCAGCAGGTTGGCATTCTTGCCGATCCAACCCAGGCCGCTGCGCTCGGCCCACGCGCGCTCCAGCACGGGACCCGTGTCGACGAAGACCCGTGACCTGGAATGCGCCACCTGGTCCAGCCAGCCTGCGAGTTCCCTCAGACGGCGCGAGAGCACCTTGTGATAGTCGCGGCCGCGCGCGTACAGCGCCACGCGCGCCGACCCTTCGACGGCGCGCGCCGGCCCTTCGCCAGGCCAGTAGTTCATGGCCAGAACGACGACGCTGCGGCAGCCCGGGAGTAACTCTCGGGGGTCCGCGCGGGTCGCCGCGGATCTGGCCATCCAGCCCATGTCGGCCTCTAGCCCGCGGTCCAGCCACGAGTCGAGCCGGGCGCCGTCCCTGGCCAGCCTGTCGGCCTGGGCCACGCCGCAGGCGTCGAATCCCTGGGCCCGGGCTCGCTCTTCGAGCCCGCGCACCAGCGACTCAGGGTTCATGGGCATCCACGTCCGCGGGGGCCGTGGCGGGAGGGACGGTCGCCGAGCGCGCGGCCGTGCGCTCGGCGAGCCACAGCGCCTGCTGGGCGATCCCCCGCAGGACGCGGACCTCGTGGGTGGTCGGAGCGGCGCGGCCGAAGAGCCGCCGCAGGCGACGCATCATCGGCTCCGCCGTATCGTCCCTCAGGAAGCCGATGGCGCACAGCGCCCGCTGCAGGTGGTCGTACATCGCTTCGCGCTCGACGTGCTCCGCCGGCGGGTCCCGCGGCTCCGGTGCGACGGACCCCAGCATGGCGCGGCGCAGCTCATAGGCCACGAGGAGCACCGCCTGGGCCAGGTTGAACGACGGGAATTCCTCCGCTGCCGCGAGGTGCACGACGTGGGTGCAACGGTCGAGCTCCCGATCCGTCAGTCCCCTCGCCTCCTGGCCAAAGAGCACGGCCAGATCCTCGCTGGCTGCCAGCCGCGCCAACTCCTCGGCGATTCGATCCAGGCGGAAGTGCGGCTGCCGCTGCTTTCCGCGGCGACGAGTCGTGCCCACCACGGCCCGCGCCCCGGCGAGCGCCGCATCGAGCGTCTCGTGAACCTCGGCGCGCTCCAGCACGTCCCGCCCATCGACGGCCCAGGCCCGGGCTTCCCGCGACTCGCGGTCGCACTGCGGCCTGACCAGCACGAGGCGGGAGAAGCCCAGGTTCTTGAGGGCCCGCGCGGCGGCGCCGACGTTGCCGTCGAACTGCGGCTCGACCAGGACGAAGCGCACCCGCGGGACACCCTCCGCGGACCAGGACGGCTCCTCCTGTTCTTGCGGGCGACGACCGGGCTTCATGAGCCGAGAATAACAAACCCGCCACGGAGCAGCCCGGAGCCGGAACCGGCCTGATCCGGTCTAGGGCGTCGCGGGCGAAGCACGGAGCGGAAAGGTCTCCTGAACGACCCGCGGCTGGGGCAGCCGCTCGCCGGCCACCGCCAGCACTTTCTTGTTCACGAACAGGGTGACGCCCCGCGTGCGAAGCGTGTTGCCGAAGTCGATCTCCCGCTCGAAGCGGTCGCGCCGCTCTTGCGCGACCTCGCGCGCGGCCCGCGTTGCGTCATAGGCGATGGGTCCGGACCACGCCGTCCGGAACTCGCCCTCGTCGTGGACGATCACCAGGCCGACCCGCTCTTCGATCAACGGATTGCGGAAGCTGGCGAAGGAGGCGATGATCTCGCTCACCCCGTCGAAATCGAGATCGACGAGCTGCAACTCCCCGGCCCCCACGGGACCGCCGGACTCTTGCGAGAAATCGCGTCCGTGGAGCGGCACGAGCCGCTCTCCGTTTCGGGCGAAGACGTCCAGCCTCACGCCGACCGCGTCGTTTCTCTCCTTGCTACCGGTGAAGTAGGTCGTCATCGCGACGACCTGCTTGTCCTGGCCCGGCAGCACCTTGGCGTTCAGCACGGTGCCGGTCAGCACGTCGGCCGGGCGAACGCCCATCGCCGCGTAGGCCTGCGGCGCCGTGTCTCCGTGGGCGGCCAGCGGTGCCAAGGCCAACAGCCCGAGGGCCGCGACACTGCGGTTTCTCATGCCGAAGGCAATATAGGCCATGTTGTCCTAAGATGCCTATCTTCCCGAGGCAGGAGAGTCCGGTTTGCGCGTGATCATCGCCAGCTGCGTGTTCCCGGTGACCTCACCGCCGATCCGCGACGGCGCGGTCGCCATCGTCGGTGACCGCATCGCCGCGGTCGGCCGGCGCGAGGAGATCCTGGCCTGCGTCGAGAGCGGCGCGGACGTTCACGATCTGGGCCCGGCGGCCCTGCTCCCGGGGCTGGTCAACGCGCATTGCCACGTCGAGCTGTCGTGGATGGCGGAGGACCCGCCTCCGGGGGGCGACTACGCGGGCTGGGTGCGCGGGCTGCTCGAGCGGCGCGCGCGGGAAGAGCCGGACCGGGCACGCGTCGCCGCCGAACGGGCCATCGAATCGATGGTGTCGCGGGGGACGGTGGCGCTGGGCGACGTGGCCAACGAGACATGGGTCGTCCCGCTCCTCGCGCGCTCACCGCTCTGCGGCGTCGTGTTCCACGAGATCTACTCTCCCCGTGCCTCCGAGGCCGAACGGGTGCTGGCGCAAGCGATCGAGCGGGTGGAGCTCTTGGCGCGCGACCCGGACCTCGAGCGCGCGGGCGATCGCTGGCGGATCGTGCTCGCTCCACACGCGCCGCACACCACCTCCGAGCCGCTGCTGCGCGCGCTGGCCGGCCGGGCGCGTGCGGCCGGCGCACCGCTCGGGATCCACGCCTCCGAGAGCGCCGCCGAGGTCGCCTTCCTCGAGAACGCAACGGGGCCCCTGTCTCAGCTGTTTCGCGAGCGTGGAATGTGGGACGACGCCTGGGAACCACCCGGCCTCACCCCGATCGAGCTGCTCGATCGACTGGGCGTACTCGGGCCACGCGGCATCGCGGTTCACTGCGTGCGCCTGGTCCATCGAGATCACGCGAAGCTGCGCTCCCGAGGCGTGCACGTGGTCACCTGCCCCCGCAGCAACGAGCGGCTCGGCGTCGGGCTGGCGCCGGTGCCGGCGCTGCTCGCCGGAGGCGTGCCCGTGGCTCTCGGCACGGATTCCCTGGCCAGTGCCCCGGACCTCGACTTGTTCGCCGAGATGGCCGCGCTTCGCCGAGCCCATCCCGGCCTGGCCCCGGCCGCCGTGTTGCGCATGGCCACCTGGAACGGGGCCGTCGCCCTGGGTCTGGCCGACCGGCTGGGAAGCATCGAGCCGGGCAAGCTGGCGTGCCTGGTCGTCGTGCCGATGAATGCGCTCGACGACGACCCGCTGGTGACCATCTGCTCCGAGCCCGAGGTGGTCTGGCCGGTCGATCGGGCGCCTCACGTGGAGGTCCGCGCGTGAGCATCGTCGAGGCGCTCGGCCGCTGGGGGCGGCTGGTCAAGTTCTCGCACACGCTGTTCGCGTTGCCCTTCGCGCTGGCGGGGGCCGCCCTGGCCGCGGCCGAGAGCGGTATCACGATGGGACAGCTGGGCTGGATCGTCGTGGCCATGGTCGGGGCACGGAATGCCGCGATGGGTTTCAACCGCCTGGCCGACCAGGCCTACGATGGGCGCAACCCGCGCACGGCCGGCCGCGAGCTGCCCGGCGGCCGGCTCTCGCGGCCGGCGGTGTGGAGCGCGACGATCGGCCTCGCCGCCCTGTTCGTGTTCGCGTCGTTCCGCCTGTCGCAGCTCTGCGGCTGGCTCTCCCCCGGAGCGCTCCTGATCGTCTTCGGCTACTCCTACACCAAGCGCTTCACCTGGGCCAGCCACCTGGTGCTGGGGCTGGGGCTGGCGCTGGCGCCCCTCGGCGGCTGGCTCGCCGTGGCCGGCTCGCTCCCCGCGGAAGCCTGGTTGCTCGCCTGCGCGGTGCTGGCGTGGGTCGCGGGCTTCGACGTGCTCTACGCTTGCCACGACGTGGACTTCGATCGAAGCGAGGGGCTGCGCTCGATCCCGGCGCGCTTCGGTCCCAGGACCGCCTTGATCCTCGCGCGGTTGCTGCACGGCGCAGCGCTGGCCGCCCTGGGTGGCGTGGGGCTCGTCGCCGGGTTGCATCCCGTCTACTGGCTAGGGATCGCCATCATCGCCGGCCTCTTGGTGTGGGAGCACCGACTGATCGGTCCCGACGACCTGTCCCGTCTCGACGTGGCGTTCTTCAACATGAACGGAGTGATCGGTGTGGTGTACCTGGCGGCGACGCTCGCCGCGGTGCTGATCCCGCTGGCCCGAGTGGAGGGTCCGTGACCCGCGCCGCGGACCACCGCCGGAATCGCCTGGTCATCGGCATCACCGGCGCGAGCGGCGGGCTGTACGCCCTGCGCCTGCTCAAGGCCCTGCTGGAGCGCGAGAACGACGTCGAGCTGATCGTCACGGACTACGGCCGGCGGCTGTTGATCGAAGAGTGCGACCTGAATCTCAAGAGCACGGGCATCGGCCCGTGGCTCGATCGGGCCTACGGCACCGCCGACCGGCCGGGCCGACTGAGCGAGCACCGGATCCACGACCTCGGCTCCCCGCTGGCCTCGGGCACCCAGCACTGGGACGGCATGGTGGTCGTGCCCTGCACGATGAAGACCCTGGCGGGCATCGCCTCGGGCGCGTCGTCCAACCTGATCGAGCGCGCCGCGGACGTCTCGCTCAAGGAGCGGCGTCCATTGATCCTGGTCCCGCGCGAGTGCCCGTTGAATCAGATCCAGCTCGAAAACATGCTGCGCGCCGCGCGCGCGGGGGCGGCAATCGTCCCGGCCATGCCTGCCTTCTACCAGAAGCCCCGGAGCTTCGAAGACCTGGCCGACTTCATCGCCGGCCGGATCCTGGCGCTGTTGGACATCCCTCACACGCTGTTTCACGCCTGGCCCGCCGCCGAGTGATCGCCGGCCGGACCGGTCGCCTCAGAGGTCCGGCCCGCGATCGTCGACCAGCGCGACCACGGCGCGGGCCACGGCGGCCGGGGGCACGGCCGCCAGCAGCTGGCCGCCCGACCTCTGCCGTTCTCGCCTGGACCAGTTGCGCGCCGCGGCGTCGTGCGCGGTGATGGCCCAGCCGTTCGCGGCGTAGGGGCCCCAGCGGGTCACGCCGCAGCTATCCCAGGGGGCGTAGATGCCCAGGGTCGGAGTTCCGAGGGCCGCGGCGAGGTGCAACGGTCCGGTACTGTTGCTGACGACCAGCCCCGCGGCGCGCAGCAGCGCGGGCAGCCGCTCCAGCCCTCCGTCGTAGCGCGGTAGGTCACGGACCAGGGAGCGCGAGGAGTTCAACACCTCCGTGCACCATCCGTCCTCGGGCCCGATGGTGAACACGACGGTTCGTCCCTGGGCCACGAGCGCCGCGGCCAGCTCGATGAAATGCCGTACGGGCCAGCGCGGGCAAGAGCCTCCGCTCCCGGGGTGCAGGACGACAAAGGGTCGTCGGACGCCGCGCGCGGCGAGCCAGGCCGCGATCGACTCCTCGGTGGCTCGGGGGACGGCCAGCGGGAACGTCGCGGCTCCCCCCGGGGCGCCGCAACGGTGAGCGAAGGACAGTGCGTACTCCAGCTCGTGCCGGCCTCCGGCCCGGCGCCGCTCGCTGACGGTGCGCGTGAACAGTGGGGAGAACATGCGGTAGCCCGTCCCGACGCGATGTCGCACGTGGGCCCGGGCAGCGACCCGTGAGATACCCGCGCCGCGCGAGATGCAGACGATCAGGTCGGCCCCGAAAGCGGCGATCTCCTCGCGCAGCCGGCGCCGGTCGGCATGGGCCACGAGCACCTGGTCCACGCCGGGAACCTGCCGGGCCAGCGGGGCCAGATCCGGCCGCACCATCAGGCCCAGACTGGCGACGGGATAGGCGTGCCGGAGAGCGTCCACGGCGGGGAGAGTGAGCACGAGATCGCCGAGCCGGTCGTGGCGCACGACGATCATGCGCTGTACGTCTGCAAACTGCGCACCCGGCGTGCGCACCTCCTCCGCCCGGCGAGCGACCTGCTGCAATCCGGATCTTGCCAGCATCCCTCACCAAGGTACAACAGCCTCCTGCGCCGGCGAACCTCGCCGGCTAGAATGGGCCGATGCGGGCCAGACTGATCCTGTTCGACATCGATGGCACGTTGGTCGACACGGCGGGCGCGGGCAAGCGCGCCATGGAGTTCGCGTTCAGGCAGGTGTTCGACGTGGACCGCTTCGCGGACGGTGCGGCCGTGGCCTTCGCTGGCCGGACCGACCCGGCGATCATCCAATCGCTGGCCGAGGCCTTCGGAATCGAACCCGATTCCCTGCGCTCACGGCGCGAGGAGTTGCTGCGCGTCTTCGTCGACGCGCTCGAGTCGGAAATGCGCCGCCCGGACCCGCGGCGGCGCGTGCTGACCGGCGTCGTGCCGCTGCTCGAGCGGCTGGCGGCCGCGAACGGCGTCCACGTCGGGCTGTTGACGGGCAACCTCGAGCTCGGAGCGCGGGTCAAGCTGGCGGCCTTCGACCTCAACCGTTTTTTCCCGACGGGCGGCTTCTCCTCCGACGACCCGGACCGGCGCGAGATCGCCCGCATCGCTCGCCGGCGGCTGGCCGAGTTCACCGGGATCGAGTTCGGCCCCGCTGACGTCACGGTCGTGGGTGACACGCACCACGATGTGGATTGCGCGCGAGCCAACGGGTTTCGCGCGGTCGCCGTGCACTCCGGTTGGGTCCCGCGGGAGCAACTCGAGCGGTCCGCACCGGATGTCCTGCTCGACGATCTGGGCCACCCCGGCGTGATGCAGGCCTTGGGGCTGCCGGGGTAAAGGGCACATTCCGAGCGCTCGCCTCTGCGCGGAACGGACGGGGACGGCCGTCAGCGGACTGCGGTGGGCCGCGTCAGCGCCAGCTCGGTGGCCCGCGCCAGCACGCGATCCAGCATCGGGGCGGTCAGCCGGCCGGTCTGCGTGTTCCGTTGGCTGGGGTGGTAGCTGCCGAGGAGCCACAGCGGCGGGCGGCGCGGCAGCAGCACGAGGCGAGATTCCGCGGCATGGCCGAACCGGGGACGGGGGCGCGGGACCGCGACCGGATCCACGCGGGCGGCACGCCGGCATGCCGCGTCCCAGGCCACCTGGCCCAGCGCCACCGTCACGCGCAGCTCCCGCAACAGTGCGAATTCGCGATCGAGAAACGGCGCGCAGCGCGCCATCTCCTGCGACGTGGGCCTGTTGGCGGGGGGCGCGCAGCGGCAGACGGCCGAGACGAAGACCCCGGAGAGCTTCAGGCCGTCGTCGCGGCCGGCGGAGACGGGGCGGTCGGCCAGGCCCGCGCGGTAGAGGGCGCCGAAGAGCCATTCTCCCGAGCGGTCCCCCGTGAACATGCGCCCCGTGCGGTTGGCGCCGTGCGCGGCCGGCGCAAGTCCGATGAGCAGGATCGTCGCCCGCGGGTCGCCGAAGCCGGGCACGGGCCTGCCCCAGTACGGCTGGTCGCGGTAGGCCCGCCGCCGCGTTCGCGCAACGGCCAGGCAATGGCGCCGCAGGCGCGGGCAGCGCGCACAAGCCACGATGCATTGCTCGTGCTCCCGCCACTCGCTCGTTCGGGGCTCGCCCATGGCCGACCGGGGGTGCCTACGGTACCGGGTTCCCGATTCTCTCCGGAGGACCCGGGGGGCCGGCGAGCGCAGCAGGCCCGGCCACGCCCAGCGCGGTCAGGCGTTTCCCCGAAGCCACGAAGAGTTCGTCCCGCCCATCCCGGTCCAGGTCTGCGGCGGCCAGCGCCGTGATCCCGGGCCAGCGCGCACGAAACCGCTCTCTGCCCGAGGCCAGGTCGAAGACGATCAGCTCGCCGCCTGCCGCCGCCGCGACAGATCCCCGGTCGAACGAGCCCGCTGCCCACGCCTCCAGGACCGACGGTGCCACACCCACTCCGCCCGCGCCGGCCGCGGAGACGAGCACTCGGGATCCCCGCGGCACCTCGACGAGCCGGACCGTCTCGAGCGCCGCATCGAGCCAGCGCAGTCCGCCCTCGCCCTCGAGCGCGATCGCACCCCGTGGCCCGGCCGCCAGCCCCCACACGACGCCGGCGGGGTCGCCCCCGCCGATGCGAGAGCCGCCGACTCGCACTCGCTCGACTCCCTCGACCGTCGCCAGCAGCAGGGTCGTCTGCTCGTCCGTCCGTTCGACGAGCAGGTCGAGCACGTTCGCCCGCGATTCCCAGGATTCGACGGCCGCGCCGGCGAGCGGAATCTCCGTTACGCGCCGGCCGGCGGACCGGTATCCGAACGCGGATGGGCCACCCTGGCTCAGCGCCAGGCGCTCGACGCCCGGGCCGACCCGCCGCCGGCCGAGGAGCGTGCCGTCGGGCCCGAACTCGAACAGGTCCCAACCGCTCGCCGCCAGCACCGCGCCCGTTCCACCGTGCGCGACGGCGAGGCCCGTCAGCGCGGTGCCCACGACCCGCGACCACCTCGCGTCCAGCCAGTGCGCCCCGTCGACGACATCGGCGAGATGCTCGGGGGGCAGGGGCTCTTCGGCGAGCAGTTCGCGCGCGATCTCCGCGATCTTCTCCACGACGCCTTGCCGGTAGCCGTCGAAGCGGACGCGGATTCGACCCTGGCGATCGACCACGAGCACCGTGGGCAGCCTGTCCACGCGAAGCGCCTCGTCCAAACTCGCCGAGTGGCGGACGATCGGTAGCGTGAGGTTCAGCCGCCCGGCGAACTGCCGGGCCACCGTGTCGTGTTCCTGCACGTTGACGGTCAGGACCTCGAGACCTCGACTCCGCTCGGCGTCGCGCAACGCCTGCAAGTGGGGCCAGGCCTCGGCGCACGGCTGACACCAGCTGGCCCAAAAATCGAGGATCAATACCTTGCCGGTGTAGCTGCGCAGATTCGTCCGCTCCGAGTCCGGCCCGACCGGTTCCAGCACGATGTCCGGCAGCGTCGGAAACCAGGGGGCGACCGTCAGCGCAACCGACGGACCGGCCGCCGCCCGGGACGGCGCCAGGCTCGCGCTCCACGCAGCGTGGCCCTCGTCGCTGAACCAGGTGAGAGCCGGCGGCGCATCGCCGGCCGCCGCTGGAGCAGCCGGCAGCCAGGCCGCGCAAATCGCCGCCAGGGTTCAAGGGCCGCGCACGATTCCAGGGTAGCCGGCGGCCCCCCAAGCTGCACGCGCGGACTCCACCGCGCGGGCGCAGCGGCCGGTCAGGGAGTCGAAGCGGATCGCGCCTCAGGCGCCAGCTTGCACGGCGCGCCAGCTCGAGAAGATCTCGGCGGCCTTGGCCGTCTCGATCTCCACGAATCGCCGGTAGACCTTCCGCAATCCGGGGTCGATCTGGTAGGTTCGATTCTGGAACTCGAAGGTGACGATCGCGAAGGCGTCTTGCTGGGTTTCCTTGCGTTTCCTCGGCATCGGCTGGCCTCCCCGTGTGCGCAACGGCAACGCCGCGATGTACCAAGACTCGTACCAACCTTCTCAGAACGCTTCAGATTAAAGAAAACTCAGGATCTGCATCACCTATTGAAAGATAGGGCCAGGCCCGGCTCCGTCATCGGGAAGAATCGTTGCCGCCCAACGGCCATTGTGGCAGGATTATGAATCTTCGAGTCCGTCAAACTGACCGAGGACAGGTTGAACCCCGCACCGGAAAACCGACGTGTCTTCCTGATCGAGCCCGACGACCGCATGCGGGACCGGGTCGAGGCGATCCTGATGGGGCTGGGCTACGAGGTCACCGCGTCCGCGGGAGGCGAGCCCTCGCTCGAGCGGCTCGACCGCCAGCCGTACGAGGCGATCATCGCCTCCCTGGCCTGGGCCGGGACCGACCCGGCGCGACGCCTGCGGGCCGTGAAGCACGCCGCCGACGCGCCGCTGATCCTGCTCTGCGAACCCGCCCAAGCCACGCGCGCCGTGCGCCTGCTCGAGCAAGGAGCCGAGGACTACCTGCTGTGCCCTCCCGACGTCGTGGAGGTTCGGACTCGACTCGAACGGATTCTCGAGCGCCAGGACCTGAACTCGCGCATCCGCTTTTTCCAGGGCGAGATCTCGAAGAAGTCCGGACTGCGCACCCTGGAGGCGCGCTCGCCGGCCATGCGCACCCTGCTCGAGCGCATGCTGCGGGTCGCGCCGATGCGGTCGACGGTCCTGATCTACGGCGAGAGCGGCGTGGGCAAGGAACTGGTGGCCCGGTCCATCCATTTCAACTCGCCGCGCCGCGCGCGGCCGTTCATCGCGCTGAACTGCGCGGCGATTCCCGCCAGCCTGATCGAGTCCGAGCTGTTCGGCCACGAACGCGGCGCGTTTACGGGGGCCCATTCGCGTACTCGGGGAAAGTTCGAGATCGCCCACGGAGGGACGCTGTTCCTCGACGAGATCGGGGAGATGGATCCGGCGACCCAGGTCAAAGTGCTGCGGGTGCTGGAAGAGCGGGAGTTCATGCGGGTGGGCGGCGACCAGAGCGTGCGGGTCGACGTCCGGGTGATCGCCGCCACGAACGCCGATCTGGAGCAGCTGGTGGCGGCGGGGGGGTTCCGGCAAGACCTGTACTACCGCCTGAAGGTGGTGACCCTGCGCGTTCCGACCCTGAGCGAGCGGCGCCTGGACATCCCGCAGCTCGCTCGCGGGTTCGTCGAGGAACTCTCGCGAGCGAATGCCGTGGAGACGAAGACGCTCACCGAGGACGCGATGGCCGCGCTGCTCGACTATTCCTGGCCGGGGAACGTGCGTGAGCTCAAGAACCTCCTCGAGAGCCTGCTCGTGTCCGTCACCGATCGAGAGATCCGCCCCGAAGACCTGCCGTCCTACGTCCACGGCGACCGCGGCGGCGGCCCTGGTCCGACGGTTCTGCCGGGGACGACGCTCGCCGCGATGGAGCGCGAGCTGATACGCCGAACCCTCGAGCGTACGGGAGGGAACCGGACCCACAGCGCGGAACTCCTGGGGATCGGCGTGCGAACGCTCCAGCGCAAGATCCGAAGCTACGACCTGGCCATCCGCCCCACGCGGCGCCGCCCCCGCCGCGCTGTTCCGGGCTCTTGACCCGCCCCGTCCGTCAAGGCTGCTTCGGAGGCATCGGGCGGGCCTCGAACTCGACGCGGCGAGGCGTGTAGGCGACGGGCTCGGGCAGGGGGGCGGGGTCGCCGACCGAAAACACCCGGATCCGTTCGATCAGGGGGGGGTCGAGCGGCCTGCCGTTCGGGTGGGTCTTGACCTGGCTGAGGTGCGTGACCACGTCCCAGCCGTCGACCACCCACCCGAAGCACGGAAAGTTCCCGGTGAGCCAGGGTTGGGCCGAGGCCGTGACGAAGAAGTACACCCCGCTGTTCGCCCCGCCGTCCTTGAGCATGCCGAGACGACCCGGCGCGTTGAAGTTGATCGGCCCCTCCCCTTCCGGCGGGACGTGGATGGAGGGCGCTGCATGGCCCGATGCCGGGTCGCCGGCTTCGAATCGCTGGCCGGCGAGGGCCTTGTGGATCTTGATTCCGTCGTAGTAGTGGTCCTTTCGGATCTCGCCGTCGACGCGGTCGAACCACTCCAGCCTGGCCTCGGCCAGCGCCGCGAAGTGGGCCACCGACTGCGGCGCCTGCTCGGGCAACAGCCGGGCGACGATCCTGCCCATCGAGGTCTCGATGCGCGCGTACCAGCCCGGGGCGAGGTCGGGAGGCGCCGCGAACTCTTCTGCCGCGGCGGAGTCGGCCGCATGCACCGCCCCGACGACCAGGCTCAGAAGACACGTGGCGACCAGCCGCAGCGGTTGCGTCATGGACTCCTCACGTCGGGCGGATGGGACGCTCACGACCGCGCTTCGATGCTACTCCGACCACCATGGAAGAGCAACGGCGCGCGGTGCAGCAGGCCCTCGCCAAAAAAAACCTCTTGACGGGACTTGACAAGCCAATATATGTTTGCGTACCGAGTGTAGCGACACTCGAGACGTAGAACGGAAGGAGGTGATGGGCAACATGGCGAAGAAGCGAGCCAAGAAAAAGGCAGCGGCCGGGACCACCAAGAAGGCCGCCAAGCGCAAGCGCAAGACCAAGCGCAAGGCCGCCAAGCGGAAGAAGTAGCTCTTCCCAATAGAACTCACGTTGAAGGCCGGCGGGCTTCCGCCGGCCTTTTTTTTGCTGCGGAACCCGTTTTAGATCAAGGACTTACAGTGTGCGGCAGGCCGGGGCTGCCTTCCGGCTGGCTCAGGTCGACGAGCTCGATTCCCAGCTGGCGCGCGACCTCGACGCTCCGCGCATCCCGGTAGAACTCGCCGTAGTAGACGCGGCGGATGCCGGCGTTGGCGATCAGCTTGAAGCAGATCCAGCAGGGCGATGCCGTGGTGTACAGCTCCGCCCCCTCGATGCGCACGCCGTTCTTGGCGGCCTGGATGATGGCATTGGCCTCGGCGTGCACCGTGGCCACGCAGTGCCCACCCTCCATGAGATGGCCGACGTCGTCGCAGTGCGGCAGGCCACGAACCGAGCCGTTGTAGCCGGTCGACAGGATGGTCTTGTCCCGCACGATCACCGCGCCCACGTGCTTGCGGTCGCAGGTCGAGCGGGTAGCCGCCTGACGCGCGATGTTCATGAAGTAGGCGTGCCAACCTACGCGGCTCATCCGAGCTCCACCTGGACGAGTGACCGGGTGCGGTCAGGCTACCACCCGGCGTCCCTCCCGCTCAAGAGGAAGGGGCCGGCTCGATCAATCGCCGTGGGGCGCGGGGCAGGCCGGGCCGGGGGGGGGCCGGGGCCGCGGTCCGCGCGCGGGAGTCCGCCGCGCGCCCGACCGGCGTCAGCCGACGAGCTTGTTCTTGCTCCAGCGCGGGTTCTTGATCTCGTACTTGGCCACCTTGTAGTTCATGACGCGGGACGAGATCCCCAGGAACTTGGCGGCGTCCTTCTGCACCCAGTGGTTGACCCGCAATGCCTCGAGAATCGCCTGCTTTTCCAGCTCGTCGAGCTGGATTCCGTTCGGCGGCAGGCGCAGCTGGATCGCCTCCGCTCCGGCCTCTCCGCAGTCCGGGCGCAGATTCAGATCCTCCTCGCGGATGAAGGGCATCTCGCACATGAGCACGGCCCGCTCCAGGCAGTTCTTCAACTCGCGGATGTTCCCGGGCCACGCGCGGCGCTTGAGCGCTCTGATGGCTCCGGGGTCGATGCCGCGAACGTCTTTCTTGAGGTCCGCCGCCGCCTCGTCGATGAAGTGACGGGCAAGCGGGATGATGTCCTCGCGGCGCTCCCGCAGCGGGGGCACGCGGACGGCTACCACGTTGAGCCGGTAGTACAGATCCTCGCGGAACTCGCCCCGCGCGATGGCGTCTTCCAGCTTCAGATTGGTGGCGGCGATCAGGCGCACGTCGACCTTGATCGTGGCCGCGCCCCCCAGCCGCTCGAACTCGCGCTCCTGCAGGACGCGAAGCACCTTGGCCTGGGTGGATAGGCTCATGTTGCCGATCTCGTCCAGAAACAGGGTGCCCCCATTGGCCAACTCGAACCGCCCGATCCGGCGCCGCTCGGCGCCCGTGAAAGCGCCCCGCTCGTGGCCAAACAGCTCGGACTCGAGCAAGTTGTCGTGCAGCGCCGCACAGTTCATCTTCACGAAGGGGTGGCTCTGGCGGCTCGAGTTGCAGTGCAGCGCCTCGGCCACCAGTTCCTTGCCCACGCCGGTCTCGCCCAAGATCAGCACGCTGGCGTTGGAACGGGCCACCTTCTCGATCGTGTGGAAGATCTGCTTCATGGGCGGGCTTTCGCCGACGATGTTCTGGAACCGCGGGATGATCGTGTCGCGATCGAACACCTGCACCCGCGCGGCCAGGCGCCGGTGCTCGAGACCGCGGTCGACCTTCAGCTCCAGTTCCTCGAGGGCGAAAGGCTTGAGCACGTAGTCGTAGGCTCCGGCCTTCATGGCTTCGATCGCCGACTCGACCGTGGCGTAGGCCGTCATCATCAACACCAGGGTGCCCTCGTTCAGCGTTTTCGTGCGCCTCACGACTTCGAGACCGCCCGCGCCGGGCATCTTGTAGTCGGTCACGACGATGTCGAACACCTCGCCTTCGAGCGCCTTGAACGCCTGGTCGCCGTCGGCCGCCGTCACCACGCCCCAGCCGCGATCCTGGAACGCCGTGGCGATTCCCTCCCGGAGATTCGCCTCATCTTCCACAATCAGGATCTTCTTCATCCGATCCGTCCCTCGTTCGCGCGCTCCACCATCGGCAGCCGCACGACGATCACGGCTCCCCCGCTCGGTGGACCGCTCACGGCGATCATCCCGCGGTGGCTGCCGACCAGCTTCTTGGCCACCGCCAGACCGACTCCGGAGCCGTGCTCCTTGGTCGTGAAGAACGGGTCGAAGATGCGCTCCCGATCGGCCGGTGGGATGCCAGGTCCGGTGTCGCTGATGCGTACGATCGCGAATCGCCGGGCATCGACCCAAGGATCTCCCACGACGTCCGCGGGCTGGTAGGGGATGCTGGCCGCACCGGAACCCTCGATGCACCGGGCCTCGACGGTCACCCGGCCGGCGTCCCCCACGGCCTCGAGCGCGTTGAGCAGCACGTTGACAAAGACCTGGTGCAGCAACGCCTGGTCCAGCAGGAACGGGGCGATCCCGGCGGCGAACTGGCGCCGGATCTCGATGCCGGGCTTGCCCCGGCGCCCCTCGGCGACCCGGATCGCCTCCTCGAGCAAGGGAATCAGCTCGTGGTGGCCCAGGCTGAGGGCCACGGGCCGGACGTACTGCAGGCAGGAGTCGACGCTACGATTGAGCCGCTGGATCTCCGCGGTCACCTTCCCCAAGAGGTCGCAACAGCCCCGGTCGCCGACGAGCTTTCGGGAAAGCAGCTTGCAGTTGACCTCGATCGAAGCCAAGGGGTTGCGAATCTCGTGGGCCATGCTGGCGGCCATCTGGCCCAGCACTGCGAGTCTGTCCTTGAGGCGCTCCTGCTCGGCCTTGTGCTCGATCGGGGTCAGGTCCTTGAAGAACATGGCCGCGCCCGCAGGCCTGCCGTCGGCGCCTTGGACCAGGGACAACGTGAAGCCGATGCTCTTCGCGCCGTCGGCTCCGTCCGCCAGCGTGATCTCGGCGCGGTTGGGCAGGCTGGACATGGAAAACGACTCGGCCAGCGCCCGGACCACCTGGGGACAATGGGGCAGGGCCCGGCCGAGCGCCGTTCCCGGTGGCGGAATCTCGACCAAGCCGAGGATGCGCCGCGCGTGGTCGTTGAGCATGACGAGCCGGCCCTCGACGTCGATGCTCAGCACCCCGCACCGCATGCCGTCGATCAGCCCCCTCATGAACTCGGAGTCGACGTCGGAGCGCACTGCCGGGACCGCGACGCCTGCGGACACGCCGGCATCTCGGAGGGTCTCGTGAAGACACGCGGGCACTCGGGCCTCCTGCCACCTGTTTGGCGCAGGAGGGAATCTAGGTTCCGGCCGAGGCGCCGGCAACTCGACCCTGGACCCTCCGGCCGCTCCGGTTCGCGCGGCACGGCGAGGGGACGCGGCGACCGGTCAGTCGTCGCCGAGCTGGGTCACGTCGTTGACGACCGTGCCGACCACGGGGGTCGAGGTCAGCAGGCCCAGGCCCTGGGCCAGACTGCTCTGCCGGGTCTGTCCCGCGCGGGCGACGAAGATCACGCGGTCGGCGAAGCGCGCGACGAGATCGGCGTCGCTGTACGGCACGATCGGCGGGGTGTCGATCACGATGCGCTCGAAACGCTCCCGCGCGGCCGCCATCAGTTCCTCGAAGCCGGCGGACGTCAGGAGTTCGAGCGGATCGCGTGGCGGCGCACCCGACGGCAACACCTGCAGGTCGCTGTTACGGAGTTCGAGCAGCACGTGAGCGAGCTCGGTGCGTCCGGCCAGGAGTTCGGCCAGCCCCAGCCGCGGGGCGGGGTCGAGCCAGGTCGCGATCGCCGGGGGTCGGCGCAGGTCCGCATCGAGCAGCAGGACGTCCGACGACCGTTCGGTCAAGGCCAGGGCCAGGTTGATTGCCGTGAACGACCGCCCCTCGCCCCGCGCCGGGCTCGCGACGACGACCACCCGCGGAGGCTCCGGACGGATCTCCTCGAGGATCGCCGCCAGCCGTCCGAACCGGTTCGCGGCGACGGAGTGCGGACTGCTGTGAACCGGCAGCTCGGGGGCCGCGACGAGCCGGGGCTTGATCAGTTTCGCGAGCGGGACCCCGGCGGTCAGCTTCCAGCCGGCCTGCTTGCCGCTGTCCTGGGCCGCTTTGCCCGACAATCTCATGCGACCCAGCCGGCGGGAATCGTCATCCTTCATCGTGGAGAGGCCTCCAGCGGACTTCAGGCCGACACGAGCAGCAGGGTCGCCACTAGCACCGCCGCCGACAGCACCGAGAGACCGGCGTTGACCCACAGGCGGCGCTGCCGACTTCCCGCGCTGTCGGGGGTCTCGACGTGCGGAATCTCGACGAGCGCGGGGGTGCTCGAGCCGTGGATCGACAAACCGTGCCAGATCACGGGATTGACGGCCGAGCGGACGAGGAGCGGCCCGACGAACGTCACGAGCCCGGCGACGATTCCGAACGCCGCGGCCCACACCCGATCGGGAGCGGGCCGGCGGAGCGGGGGGCTCGCCCCGCGCAACAACGCGTACCCCGGGCGCGAGGCGAAGACCCGACCGAGCGCGTCGGCCAGTTGCACGGCCCGTTCCGGGTCCTCGTCTCGAACCCCGATCACGAGACTCCCGTCCGGGTCCGACCAGGTCGCGATCCGCCCGTGCAATCGTCGCCGGGCGGCTGCGTGACCCGCTCCGGCGGGCGGCGCCAGCTCGACCAAGCGCCCCAGCACCTCCGGGCTGGCGACGATGCTCCCGGGCGGGTCGGCGATGCCCGGAGTGACGGCCACGGTCACGGTCGACCTGTAGGCTCGCGGAGTGTACTGGACCGCGACCAGTCCCGCGGCAATCCCGAGGCAGATGGCGGCCACCACGGTCCACCAAGAGGCGACCACGGGGCGCACCAACTCGATGGCCAGTCCCGTTCGATTGCCGCCGCCCATCGGAAGGCTCAGTCGAGGATCGGCGGGTCACCAACCGCCAGAAACGAGAGTTCCTGGGGCGAGTCACCGACGATGGGTTGCTGGGGGTCGTCCAGCCGCCCGTCGGCGCCGCCCGGCTGCGCGCGACAGGTGCGGTCCTTACTCCCCCCGAGGCAACTGGCGACGATCTGGCGCGACCTCATCCTGCTCTTTCCCAGGGCACCTCCCGCAAGACCATCGTGCGGGTCGACGACATCCTCCGGCGCCCGGGCATTCTATCCGGGAGTGCCGGTGACCGGCCATCCGTCGAACGACCGTGCCCTCCGGGCGCGCGGCTGCTCGTCGGGCCCTCCGGAGGTCGCGGCGGGCGTGTTACTCTGGCGTCGCGGACGGCCGGCGCGCGGTGCTGCGTTGCCGTTTCCGGGACCTCGCGGGGCTCCCGCCAGCTGTCGCACAAACAAGTTGCCATGGGACTGTTCCGTATCGCCCGGCCTCGCATGGTGGCCTACTTAGGGCTCGAGCTGTTGCTCGTCGTGGGGGTCGTCCTCGGTCTGGCCCAGCTCACGCTGGCGGCCTTGTCCGGCGGAACCGGCTCCCTGCCGACCCTTCCCGTGCTGCTGCTCAGCGCCGTGTTCTGCGCCGGGTTGATCGGCACGCAGTCGGCCAATCTCGGGGACGACGCGGGCGTCGCCCGGGAACTCGCGGTGTTCGGCATCGTCTCCCTGGTGCTGGGCCTGGTGTGCTACGCGGCCGTCCGACTCTTCGGCCCCGGAGACCCACCGCAGCTGACGGCCATGGTGGCGCTCGAGGCGACCGTCGCCGTTCCGCTGGTCGTGGCCGGATGGCGCTGGATCTCGGTGCGCTACAACCTCCTGGACTTCACGCGCGAGCGCGTGCTGATCCTCGGCACCGGTGAAACGGCCCGCAAGGTCTGCCGCTGGATCGTTTCCGACGCTCCGGGGGAGTTCGGCGTGGTTGGATTCGCCGACGAGGGAGAGCTGCGTCTGGGCACGGTCCTGGCCATGGGGGTGCGCGTCCAAACGACGCACGAAACCCTGCCGAGCTTCTGCCCGCCGCGCGTCGACCGGGTGATCGTGGCCCTGGACGAGAAGCGCGGCAGCCTGCCCGTGCGGCAACTGATGGAGCTGCGGCTGCGCGGGATCGCGATCGAGGACGCCACCTCGTTTTTCGAGCGGGTCAGCGGCAAGATCGCCGTCGAGACCATGCTGCCTTCCTGGCTGATCTTCTCGGAGGGGTTCCACAGCACTCGGCTGAAGGTTTTCCTGAAGCGCGCGACCGACCTCGTCCTGGCGTCGGTGCTGTTCGCGGTCACCCTGCCGCTCATGACGCTGATGGCGCTGTTGATCCGGCTCGACAGCCCAGGACCGTTCCTCTACCGTCAGGATCGGCTCGGTCGCGACGGCCGACCCTTCATGCTCATGAAGTTCCGCTCGATGCAGTACGGAGCCGAGCGCGACAGCGGACCTCAGTGGGCCGCCAGGAACGACCCGCGAGTCACGCGGGTCGGGCGGGTGATGCGTAAGCTGCGCATCGACGAACTACCCCAGCTGCTCAACGTTTTCTGGGGTGAAATGAGCTTTGTCGGCCCCCGGCCCGAGCGCGAGCACTTCGTGCGGCAGCTGGAGCAGACGATTCCGTACTACGGCATGCGGACGGCGGTGCGGCCCGGAATCACGGGCTGGGCGCAGGTTCAGCACGGATACGCGGACAGCGCGGAGGATGCGTTGGAGAAGCTGAAGTACGACCTCTACTACATCAAGAACGCCAATCCGCTGCTCGACCTGTGGATCGTGCTCAAGACCGTCCGCGTGGTCTTGCTAGGCTCCGGAGCGCATTGAGGGGTCGGGGCTAGCCTTCCCCGCCGGACCTATTGGGCCGATGCCGCGCTGCGCCGCTCGTTGAGCAAGCGCATGACCTCCAGTCGGAAGTGCTCGAACTGGAGCGGTTTGATCAGACAGAGGTCGGCCCCCGCGTCGTACATTTTCTTGACGTTGTCCTGCTCGGGAAAGGCGGTGATGGCCAGGACCTTGATGCCTTGGGTCTCGGGGTTGTGTCGGATCGAGCGGCACAGAGAGATCCCGTCGACCCGCGGCATCATGACGTCCATGATGATCAGATCGGGGTGGAGGCTCCCGATCTTGATCCCCGCCTCGTAACCGTCGCACGCCTCCTCGATGCGCAGGTTCGAGTCCATTTCCTTGAGCAGCCGTTGCACGATGTCCCGGATATTGGGCTCGTCGTCGACGACGAGGACCGTGCGCTGGCGGTCGCCCGCGCGGAAGAACGACTCGTCGAGGGGAATCTCGTATCTTTCCAGGAAGGCTCGGAAGTCCTCGGCGCTCACCCGGTAGTGGCCGCCGGGGGTGGAAAAGGCCCGGAGCTTTCCGGACTTGATCCACTTCAGGACGCCGTCGTTCGTGACCGCGCAGTAGTTGGCCACCTCGGACGTCGTGAAGAATCGCCGCCCCTGATCGTTGTCGTTCGCCATGCTCGCTCCAGGCCTTGACCGGTCTTTCGGCCTATTCCGTGTTTTCGTCGCGGAATATAGGGTCCGGTTCGGCGCCAGGCAAACTCGGCACCCCGGCGGCGCGGCACGACCGCCGAAGGGGTGGCCGCTCTCGATTTCGGCCGTTTTCGTTGACACCCGCGTTTCAGCGGTGATAGACTCCGCGCGGCTCGGCGAAGGGGTCGGTCCCGTGCTCATCCCGGTTTCGGACCGTAGCTCAGCTGGATAGAGCGACTGGCTACGAACCAGTAGGTCGGGGGTTCGAGTCCCTCCGGTCCGACCACGAGGGGCGCTCGCTCGCCGACCCGCCCGAGCGGGCGGGCGTTCATGATCGGCGGAAGCGGAGTCGAACGGGTGCTGGCGGACCGGGATCGGAACTACATGCGGCTCGCTCTGGACCTGGCCCGGGCCGCCAGGGCGGCGGGCGAGGTGCCCGTCGGCGCCGTCGTCGTCGTGGACGGCGCGATCGCCGGGAGCGGGCACAACGCGTCGGTCGCCCGCACCGATCCGACCGCGCACGCGGAAATCGTGGCCATCCGGGACGCCGCGGCGCGCCAGGGTAACTATCGCTTGGTAGGGTCCACGATCTATTGCACGGTCGAACCATGTCTGATGTGCCTCGGCGCCATGCTTCACGCGCGCGTGGGACGCCTGGTGTTCGGCGCCGAGGAGGGACGGGTAGGAGCCACGAGCAAGCTCCAGTACTTGCGCGGGCAGGGCGCCGATTTCAACCACCACATCGAGACGGTGGGCGGCGTCCTGGCGGCCGAGGCCTCGGACCTCTTGCTCGGATTCTTCCGAGAGAAACGGGCCCTGGCTCACTCCCGGCCGTCACCCGTCGTCGTGGCGAGCGGAGAGGTACCGAAGTGGTCATAACGGGGCCGCCTCGAAAGCGGTTCGGGGCAGTGATGTCCCACGTGGGTTCGAATCCCACCCTCTCCGCCAACTCGAAGACCACAGACGGACCCCCGGGGTCGCGTCACGAGGAGAGATGACCGAGTGGCTTAAGGTGCACGCTTGGAAAGCGTGTGTGCGGGAAACCGTACCGTGGGTTCGAATCCCACTCTCTCCGCCAGGCTGGCGAACGGGACCGAGGTCCGTCGCGCTACCGGGCCCGAGATTCGAGCGTGCAGCGTTGTACAATTGCGGGGCCCGAGCCCTGTGCGCTGCGGAGTCGTGAACCCCGCCAGGCCCGGAAGGGAGCAACGGTAAGCGAAATCCCGCAGGTGCCGCAGGCCCACTTGGGCCCCATCAGCTTCCGCGGAGCGACCGGCGCGATGTATCAGGTTCTTGCCCGCAGGTGGCGACCCCAGAACTTCGACGAACTGGTCGGCCAGTCGCAAGTAACCCGCACGCTCTCGAACGCGATCACGGCGGGACGCCTGGCTCACGCCTACATCTTCGCCGGCCTGCGCGGCACGGGCAAGACGACGGTGGCGCGCATCCTGGCCAAGTGCCTGAACTGCGAGCGCGGCCCGAGCCTGGCGCCCTGCGCCGCCTGCGCGGCCTGTCTCGAGATCGCCGAGAGCCGCGCCATCGACGTGCTGGAGATCGACGCCGCATCCCGCACCAAGGTGGAACAGACTCGCGAGCTGCTCGAGGTCGTGAGCTACGCCCCCGTGCGCGACCGCTACAAGATCCTGATCATCGACGAGGCCCACATGCTATCCAAGGCCTCGTTCAACGCGCTGTTGAAGACCCTCGAAGAGCCGCCGGCGAACGTCCTGTTCGTCCTGGCCACGACCGAGCTGCAGAAGGTTCTGCCCACGATCGTCTCGCGCTGCCAGGTCTTCGAGTTCCGCCGGGTCGGGGTCGCGGAAGTGGCGGAACACTTGCGGCGCATCTGCGAGCGGGAGGGAATCGCCATCCCGGCCTCGACCCTGGCCCGACTGGCCCGCGCGGGCGAGGGCTCCGTGCGGGATTCGCTGTCGTTGCTGGAACGCGCCATCGCCTTCTCCGGCAACGCGGTCCAGGATCAGGACGTGCTGCTCATGCTGGGGGCGGTCCGCGCGCAGGTGTTGACCGACTGGGTCGGCGCGCTGGCGCGGCGCGACGCGGGGGCGCTGCTCTCCGTCCTGGACGACGTCGTGGACGAAGGACAAGACCTCGTGCATTTCTGGAACGCACTGATCGCGGCGGTGCGAGACTTGCTTGTGGCCGGCACGCTGCCCGGGCGCCCCGAGCTGCTCTCCCGCTCGGCCGAGGAGTCTGCGGCGCTCACCGCCGCGGCCGACGGCCTGTCGAGAGAAGACCTCACGCGCGTCTTCCAGATCCTGGCTGACCTCGAAGGCGGGCTGAAGAGCTCGAGCCAGCCCCGGTTCCTGTTCGAGGCGGCGCTGATCCGGCTGGCCGGCCTGCGCGCCGTGCGACCGATCGAGGAACTGTTGCAGTCGTTTGCCGCTTCCCCTACGGACCCGCTCCAAAAAAAAAAGCCCGTTGACCCCGAGCGCCCGCTGAGCGCCGCCGCGATCGGCGGCCCGACGGCGACCGCGGGCCGGGTCGTGGCGGACGGCCCCCGCGATGCCCCCGCCGCCGCCGCGCAGTTTTTCGAGTCGGTGCTCGCGGTCCGACCCATGCTCGGGGCGATGCTGGCCCAGGCTACTTCCGTGAGATGGGACGGGAGGGCTCTCGTCATCGGCTTTCCGGCCTCGATGGGGGCGGTCAAACGACAGGTCGAGGCGCCCGACTGCGTGGCGCTCTTGAGGAAGGAGGCGGCGCGACTCCTGGGTGCTTCGGAGGTCCGCGTCGAGGTCGCCGAGGGCCCGGTCGCGACCGAGCCCACGGCCCCGCCCCAGACCTCCGCCGAGCCGAAGACGGCGCAGGGTTCCGCCAGAGCGCGCGATGTTCCCGGGGAATCCGAGGGGCTGCTCGAGCAGGCGCGAGCCGAGCCGGGCATCCGGCGCCTGATGGACGCATTCGCCGCTCGAGTCGTGGACATCCGCCGCCACGACGCTCCCGCGAAACGCTCGGTCGCGGGCCGCAACCGCCGCCCGCCGGAGGATACGCCGTGAACATCGGGAAAATGATGAAGGACTTGCAGAAGATGCAGGCCAAGATGCAGGAGGACCTGGACACCCTGGAGATCGAAGCCAGCTCGGGCGGCGGGGTGGTCAGCGCCAGGATGAACGGCAGGAAGCAACTGCTCTCGCTCAAGCTAGCCCCTCAGGCCATCACGCCCGAGGACTCCGAGCTGATGGAAGACCTCATCACCGCTGCCGTCAACGAGGCCGGACGGCGGGTCGACGCTGCCGTCGAGCAGATGACGCAAGGCCTCGCCGCCGGGCTGAATCTGCCCGGGGGATTCCCGAGGCCGTGAGCGAGCTCGCGCCCCCTTTGGAGCAGCTGGTGCACGAACTGGCCAAGCTGCCCAGCATCGGGCGAAAGACCGCCCAGCGCGTGGCCCTGCACCTGCTCCAGGTCCCCCGCGCAGAAGCGCAGGCGCTGGCACGGGCCATCGGCGAGCTTTGCGACCGTATCCGGCTGTGCCGGGATTGCTTCAACCTGTCGGAGCAGGAGTTGTGCCCCATCTGCTCGGACCCCACGCGCGACGCCGGCATCCTCTGTGTGGTCGAGGATCCCGGCAACCTCTTGGCTGTCGAGCGCACGCGCGCGCATCGAGGGCTGTACCACGTGCTGGGCGGCGCGTTGTCTCCACTCAAGGACAAGGGACCCGATGACCTGCGCCTGCGCGAGCTCCTGGATCGGGTGCGCCAGGGATCTTTCCGGGAAATCGTGCTGGCCACGAATGCAGACGTCGAGGGCGAAGCAACTGCCGTGTACCTCTCTCGCCTGCTCAAACCCCTGGGTCTGACCCTGACGCGGCTGGCCCAGGGGCTGCCCGCGGGCGGCGATCTCGAGTACACCGACGATCTGACGTTGCGCCGAGCGTTCGAGGGTCGACGAGATTTTTGAGCCGACGGGCGGTCGTGGGACGGCTTGCCGCCGGGAGTTCCAGGACTATACATTCTCCCCGGACGAGCCGCGGGGCTCGTCCGGGGAGAGCTGCAAGACGTGGTCGCGAGCAACACGATCATCACGGAGCGGGACCACTCGCGGTTCATGTCCTTGCTCGAGGGGCTCGACCGCGACGCGAACGCCCGGTTCGTGTTCCTCTTGGACAAGTCGGGACAGCAGATCGCGGCGGCGGGAGAGATGGATCAGGTCGACCCGACCTCGCTGGCATCGCTCACCGCCGGGAACGTGGCCGCCACCGAAGGGGTCGCGAAGCTCGTGGGCGAGAACGGGTTCCTCACGCTGTTCCACGAGGGGAAGCGGGACAGCCTGCACATCTCCGTCGTCGCCGACCGCGTCATCCTGCTCGTGGTCTTCGACGAGCGCTCGTCCTTGGGGCTGGTCAGGCTGCGCGTGGAGCAGTACCTGGAGCCGCTGTCCGCCATCGTGGTCGACATGCTGTCACGCCCCGACGGCCCGCCTGCCGGAGTCGGCGATGGCCAGCCGCTGGGAGAGATCACCGAGGCCGACCTCGATGCTCTGTTCGGCGACTGAGACGGCGATGGCATTCATCAACTACGCCGCGCGCGAGATCAACTGCAAGATCGTCTACTATGGTCCCGGCCTGTGCGGGAAAACGACCAACATCCAGTGGATCCACGAGAAGACCCGCGAAGAGGCCAAGGGCAAGCTGATCTCTCTCGCGACGGAAACTGACCGCACGCTGTTCTTCGACTTCATGCCGATCGAGCTGGGGACGATCCGCGGATTCCGCACGCGGTTCCATCTTTACACGGTCCCGGGCCAGGTCTTCTACGAGGCCTCGCGCAAGCTGATCCTCAAGGGCGTGGATGGGGTGGTGTTCGTCGCGGACTCGCAGGAGGTCCGGCGCGACGCCAACATCGACTCGCTCGAGAACCTCAGGCTCAATCTCACCGCACACGGGTACGACCCGCTGACCATCCCCTACGTACTGCAGCTCAACAAGCGCGATCTGCCCACCGTCCTGCCGCCTGAAGAACTCAGGCGGGACCTGAGCTTCAGGGACGAACCCGTGTTCGAGGCGGTCGCCACCGACGGCAGCGGCGTCTTCGAGACGTTGAAGGGCATCATCAAGCAGGTGCTGCTCGACCTCAAGAACCGCTGAAGGGTCGGTTTTCCCCCGGGCGGCGGAGGTGCCGTTCCGCGGGTCGGGCGGCGGAACGTGACTTGACACCTCGCGCGAGCGCTCGCTATAGTCCTGCCTTTCCGTTACGGGGATCCGCCCATGTATGCCGTGATCGACAGCGGTGGCCAGCAGTTGCGCGTCCAGGTCGGCGATGTCGTCCACGTGGCTCGCCGGGCGGACGCCGTCGGCGAAGCGGTGGTCTTCGACCGCGTCCTGCTGGTGGGGGGCGCCGGGGAAGCCCGAACCGGGACGCCGACTGTCCCGGGGGCCGTGGTGCGCGGCGTCGTGGTCGGCCAGGATCGCGACCGCCGGCTGCTCACCTTCATTTACAAGAAGCGCAACAACTCGGGCCGCAGGCGGCGTGGTCACCGTCAGGCGTTCACCGCGGTGAAGATCGAAGCGATCGACGCCTGACCGGCGGGTGGTGGCATGGCACACAAGAAAGCAGGGGGCAGTTCCAGAAACGGTCGCGACTCGCACTCGCAGCGGCTGGGCGTCAAGCGCTTCGCCGGTGAAGAGGTGCACGGCGGGACGATCCTCGTGCGCCAGCGGGGCACGCCGATCCAGCCCGGCCCCAACGTGGGGCGCGGCAAGGACGATACGCTGTTCGCCCTCGTCCATGGTCGCGTTCGGTTCCAGGATCGGGGGTCCATGGGCCGGTTCGTCAGGGTCGATCCGATCGGCTGAACCTCTCGCGCGTCCCGTCGCCGGCTTTCCCGTGATGTGGGCAGATCGTTCCGAAGAGCGCGGCCTCCGCCAAGTCCTTCATGTTCGTTGACGAAGCCACGATCACCGTCAAGGGCGGTGATGGCGGTAACGGGTGCTGTTCTTTCCGGCGCGAGAAGTACGTGCCGCGGGGCGGGCCTGACGGCGGCGACGGTGGCGACGGCGGCGCGGTGATTCTGGTGGCGAGCGCCGACGTGTCATCGTTGCTCGAGTTCCGCTTCCGGCGCCGGCTCGAGGCCGGTCGCGGGCGTCACGGTGAAGGCTCGAATCGGACCGGCCGATCCGCCGCCGACCTGTTGTTTCCGGTCCCGGTGGGAACGCTCGTCATGGACGTGGACCGTCTGCGGCAGCTCGGCGACCTGGTGGAGGCCGGGCAGCGCTTCGTGGCGGCGGCCGGGGGCGAAGGCGGCCGGGGGAACTCGCGATTCGCCACGCCCACGAACCGCGCGCCGACGCGCTGCGAGTCCGGGCGGCCCGGCGAAGAGCGCATGCTGCACCTCGAGCTGAAGCTGCTCGCCGACGTCGGCCTCCTGGGCTTCCCCAACGCCGGCAAGTCGACGCTCGTCTCCCGTATTTCGGCGGCCCGCCCCAAGATCGCCGACTACCCGTTCACGACCCTGGAGCCGCAACTCGGCGTGGTCGATCGCGGCGACTTCCGCTCCTTCGTCGTGGCCGACATCCCCGGGTTGATCGAGGGTGCGCACCGGGGGGCCGGCCTCGGGCTGCGCTTCCTGCGGCACATCGAGCGCTGCCGGCTCTTGTTGCACCTCGTCGATTTGAGCGACGCTTCCCGCGATCCCGTCGCGGGTATCTCTGCATTGGACGCCGAGCTCCAGAGCTACCGGCCGGAATTGGCCGGGCGGCCCCAGTTCATCGTGATGACCAAGGCCGATGCCGTGCAGGATCCGCGGGGGGTCGCAGCCGTGCGGCGACACGCGGAGCGCTGCGGACGCCCCTGTTTCGTGATCTCCTCGGTGACCGGCGAGGGGCTGGACCCCTTGATCCACGCCGTCGGTTCGCGGCTCGACGAACTCCGCCAGAACGAGCAGGAGCCACGCCGGTGAGCGCTCGGATCCGCCGCCGCGAAACGGCCGGCGTCCTCGGTGGCACATTCGATCCGGTGCACCTCGGTCACCTGCACATCGCCGAGGAGGCGCGCCGGCTCCTCGGCCTTGCGCACACGCTGCTGTTGCCCGCCGCGGTTCCGCCGCACAAGTCCCCGGCCGTGCTCAGTCCGGCGCGCCACCGCGAGGCCATGGTGCGCCTCGCCATCGAAGGCCGCGAAGGACTTTCGATCTCCACCCTGGAGTTGGTCCCGGCTCGAGTCTGCTATACGATCGACAGTCTGCGGCGGCTCCGCGTCGAGTCGGACTACGAGCCGCTGTTCATCCTGGGTCTCGACGCGCTGGCGCAGATCAACTCCTGGCACGGCTGGCGCGAGATCCTCGATGAATTCGACCTGGCGGTGATCGCCCGCAGCGAGGGTCACGGCGCTGCGACCGCGGAGCTCGCGGCCGAGGTCGCGGCCCGACTCGTCGACGTGACCGCGGCCACGCCGGCGCAGCTCCGCGCCGGCAGCCGCGGGGGCCGGATCTTCTGCTTGCCGATCACCCCCATCGCCGTCTCCTCGAGCACGGTGCGCGCCCGGGCCCGGGCGGGGCTGGACATGTCCGACCTTGTACCACTTGCCGTGGCCCGGTATATTCACGACATGGGCCTGTACCGAGGGGAGGAGCGGCACTGAGCAGCGACCTACCCCTCACGATCGTCCGCTCCGTCGAAGCGGCGCTGGACAAGAAGGCCGAGGTTCCCGTCGTGCTGGACCTGCGCGGGCGCAGCGACGTCACCGACTACTTCCTGATCTGTCACGCAAACTCCGACCGCCAAGTTCTGGCCATCGTGGACGGCATCGAGGAACGGCTGGCCCGCGACCTGGACCGCCGCCCTTCTCACGTCGAGGGGCGACGCGCGGCCCAGTGGGTCTTGATGGACTACGTCGATTTCATCGTCCACGTGTTCCGCGACGAGCGACGCCAGTTCTATCGGCTGGAACGATTGTGGGGCGACGCGCCGGCCGTGGATCTGTCCCACCTGACGCCGACGGCCCGGGACGCGGGCTCGAGCTGAGACCTGCCCGCAGCACCGCGTCAGCGTGCCCGCCCCCTTCGGACTGAACCGGCGCGCGGGCCGCGAGTCGCTTGACGCTCCCCTGTCCCTGGACTAGGCTTCGATCGCGACCCGCGGGCCGTCGTGCGCCGCGCCGCTCGGATGGAGCGATGCGAGTCCGTACCTTCCTCATCATCGCGCTGGCCTTGATCGTTCTGTTCGCGATCGCCGCCGTTTACTACTCGAACGTCGATCTGCTCCGCCAGGAGTTCACGCTTGCCGGGGAGGCCTCGATCGGGGTCGGCTGGGCCCTGCTGTGGGCCTTCGTGCTCGGCGTGGCGGTCACGGCTTTCGTGGGTCTGGCCCGCGAGGCCGGGTTGATCTTCGAACGCTGGCGCATGCGCCGGGCGAGCCGCAAAGCCGAGGAGATCGAGGAAGAGTACTCGCGCGGGCTCGTCGCCGACCTCGAGGGGCGCGAGGACGAGGCGGCGTCCTCGTTCCGCGCGGTGCTGGAGCGGGACAGCCGCCATTTCAACACGCTGCTCAAGCTCGGCGAAATCCTGCGGCGTCAGGGCAAGGTCGCAGAAGCCATCGAGCACCATCGCAAGGCCCAAAACCTCAAGCCCGACAGCACACGGCCGCTCTACGCGCTGGTCGAGGACCACGAGGCGCAGGGCGAGATGGACCGCGCGCGGGCGGTGCTGGGCAAGATCCTGGCGCTGGACAAGGGGGCGGTCTCCGCCTGGCGCAAACTGCGCTCGCTGCATTTGAAGGAGAGGAACTGGGACCAGGCTCTCGAAGCCCAACGGCGCATCGAGCGGCTGAGCACCGGGCGCCCGCACGAAGCCGATCAGCGCCAAGGACTGGGTATCCGCCACGAGATGGCAATGGCCCGGATGGAAGCGGGCAAGGCCCGGGAGGCAGTCGCCCGCTTCCGCAAGCTCCTGAAGGAGAGCGGGTCGTTCATCCCGGCACACGTCGGCCTCGGCGAGGCCCTGTGCGAAGCCGGCAGCCCGGCCGAGGCCGTCTTGGCCTGGCAGGCGGGGTTCGAGGCCACCGGCTCGCCGATCTTCCTGACCCTGCTCGAAAACCATCACCTGGCTCGCGAAGAGCCGCTCGCCGCCATCGACGCGCTCAAGCGGTGCATCTCCCGCGCGCGGCGGGACACCCTGGCGCGCTTCCATCTCGGCAAGCTCTATTTCAGGCTCGAAATGCTGGATGATGCGCTCTCCGTCCTCTCGTTGCTCGAGGGTCGGGCCAGCCACGCTCCTTCGCTGCACTACCTTCTGGGCCGCATCCACGAACGGCGGGCCAACTGGCGCGAGGCCGCGAACGAGTATCGCCGGGTCATCAAGGAGACGGACCTCGTGCAGCTCGACTACGAGTGTCGTGCGTGCGGGGCGACCGTGATGCAGTGGGCCCACCGCTGCGACGCCTGCTTGGAGTGGAACACGATCGAGGTGAACTTCCGCGAGGAGATCCCCCTCGAGGAACTGGGGTTGTCTCCGGCCCCGATTTACACGACGGAGGATTGAGGCTCCGAGCCGCCGAGAGACTCCGTCTGCTGTCGGCCTCCCGCCGAGACGCGCGTGCGCATCGTCTGGCCGCCCGAACTGGTGCGCTGGATACGTCGGCTGCATCGCGTCGCCGTCTATCCGGTTCTCGCAGTCGCCCTGCCCACGCCGTGCTTCGTTTGCGGGAAGCTGCTCGGCGCGGTCCAGCGCCTGGGCGCGTGCGCGGCCTGCTGGGCCGACCTGCGCGCGCTCCGACCTCCCCTGTGCGCGCATTGTGGCCTGGCGCTTCCCGCGGGTACGGACCTCTGGGGACCGGCGGGCGGCCGCTGCGCGGCCTGCATCTTGCGCCCGCCCGTGGTGGACGCCGTGCGGGCGGTCGTCGCCTACGACACGGTCGCCCGGGCCTTCCTCTTGCGGGCGAAGCTGGGCTGCCGGGCCGAACTGTTGGGGCCACTGGGATTGCAGCTGGCCCGCACCGTCGTCTGCGCGAGTTGGGCCACGGGTTGCACCGCGGTGGTCCCCGTGCCGTCCCATCCCTGGGCCGAATGGCGTCGCGGATTCTCGCCGGGCCTCGAGTTCGCTCGGCCGGTCGCCCGCGCCACCGGTCTGCCGCTGTGGCGCGGGACGCTGGGCCGGCGCTGGGCCGGCGACCTGGCCCTGAAAAGGCTCGGCGCCAGGGCCAGACGGACCCGGGCCTCGCGCACGATCCGTGTGAGACGCTCGGTTTGCGGCGCCCGCCTGCTGTTGGTCGACGACGTCATGACCACGGGGGCGACGGTCGACGCTTGTGCCAGGGCCCTCAAACGTTCGGGTGCCACGGAGGTGCGGGTCGCCGTGTGGGCCCGCACACCGCCCCGACCGTGAGGCCGTACCACCTCGAGGCTTGCGCGGCGGGGAACGCGATCCCACCGCGGGCCCGCGCTCGGTTCGGTCATGGTTCAGTTTGACACCTCGGCCCGAGGGGCCCTCTGAGCGTGCGCCCGGTTCTTCCCTGAAAGGGCGCACGCTCAGCGGAGGTCGGCGCGCGAGAAGCGGAACGATAGCGCGCCGACCGTGCCCCGCAGGCCGAGGTGTCAAACTGAACCAGCACCCTCGGTTCGCAGGGTTTGACCGTTCCGCGACCTGCTGGTATCTATGGAACCGACTGTGGCGCGAGCCGCGCGGGCGGCTCGAAACGGGGGAAGACTCATGGCTCGCCATGCTCAGCTGCGCCTCGCCGGAGTGCTGGCCGTGGCCGCGTCGCTGGCAGCGACTCCTTGCCCGGCGCTGGCCGGAGACGTCGCGGTCCGGCTGTCGTTGTCCCAGCAGTTCTACTACGTGGGCGACGCGCTGGACGTCCAGATCACCGTGCACAACCGGGGCCAGAAGAGCGTCGAAAACCCGATCAAGACGGCTCTCCTCGACGGCTTCCATGTCCGGCGGGACGGCCAGATCCTCTCGCGCAGCGGGAAACCCGGCAGTGAGGAGCCGACTCGGCCGGAGAAGATCGCCGCGGGTTCGTTCTACGGCGGGGTGTTCGAGCTGACCGAGCACTATCCGGAGCTGCGCGGAGCCGGGACGTTCGAGATCCACTGGTCCGCGGATCAGGTCGTCTCCGACATGATCGTCGTGACCACCATCCCCCGCTTCGACCCCATGCAGGAGTACACGGCCGAGATCCAGACCGAGCTGGGAGCGATCACGCTCGAGCTGTACGCCAACGAATCTCCGATCGCGGTCAAGTCCTTCGTCGACCTGGCTCATGCGGGCTTCTACGACGGGCTGCAGATCAGCGAAGTTCATGCCGACGCCTACATCGTCGGCGGCGACCCCCGATTCTCCGACCGGCCGCGGCCGTCGATCGAGTTCCCGGCCGAGACGTCGGCTGCGCCTCTGGTAGCCGGCACGGTAGTGCTGCGACCGGTGCGGGCCGCTCCTCCGGGGAACGGCCCGACCTTCGTCATCCTGCTGCGACCCCAGCCGGCCTGGACCGGACAGGTCACCGTCTTGGGCCAGGTCACGGCCGGACTCGACGTGGTCCAGCGGCTCGCGCGTCTCCCCAGCTCGATGCGCAACTCGCAGCCGAACTTCAAGCCGCTGAGGGAGACCCGGATCGAACGGTTGACGGTACGCCCGAAGCCCGCCGTGCCCCCGGCGTCGTAGCCGGCGGTCGTCGCCGCGGCGACTCGAGAGCGAGAGGCGGACGGCTGTCGGAGCTGCATCTGCCGTGCGGTTGTAACACCGCGGGGCTTCGATTATAGTTGGGCACGCGAGCGCCCGGCGCCGTATGCTGCGGGTCTTCGCTTCCAGGGCAGACGGGAGTTTTCAGATGAAACGAAGCCATCTCGAAGGCGTCGTCCTCGTCGCGACCGGGCTCGTTGTGGTCGTGGCTGCGGGCTGCACGGGAACGGACTTCCTGGCGACGGGCAACTCGACCGTGCGTTTCGAGATAGTGCTTCAAGGCACGACGGTCGGAGACTACGACTGCGTCATCTTCGAGTTCGAGAGGATCAACGTCCGGCCGATCAACGGAACGTGCGCTGCCGACAGCGCGAACCCCGGCGACCAGTGTTTCAGCTCGGTCGACTGCCTCGCCGGATCGGGCCCGGGAACGTGCGAGGGCTCCGACGCCGAGGGGCTGATCCCGCAGGACGGCATCAAGGTCGTCACGCAAGAGCAGACCGTCCCTGGAAACCTGACGAACGGGCCTTGTACGCCGACCGCCAAGAAGTGTTTCGAGCCCTTCTTTCCGTACGAGCCCTGTGTCGAGGATTCCGATTGCGACCAGGAGACCTACCCGGGCAACGTCTGCGAACTTCAGTCCCCGTTCTCGGCCAAGGGGGAATTCGTTCCGATAGCGCCTATCGTCTTGTCCGAAGGCCTCTACGAGATCAACCGGCTCGTGGCAGCGAATATCGGACTCTATGCGGACGCGGGTCCGGTGGAGCGGTCGTGCTACCAGGCCGATCAATTCATCCTCGACGACGCACTCGGCGACGCGCTGCGCTTCACGGTTCAACCGGGCCAGGACAAGGTGGTCCAGATCAACATGGACCTTGGCGAGTTGGAGCTAGCGATGCCGGATCAGTTCGGCGGCTGCTTCGGGCTGCAAAACGCTCTGAGGTCGGTCTTCTCCTGCGCCACCTGCGACGCCGGAGTGCCGTGACGCCGTCGTGACCCGCTCGCGAAGGTCGAGCTGCCGGGCGATCGTCTGTCTTTTGCCTCTGCTCGCGGCCTGCACGACCGAGAACGACGAGCAACTCGTCGAGCACGTCGGGGTCACGCGCCTGTACCTCGTGGATCCGAGCCTGTTGGTCCAGAGCGTCGGGGCGCCCAACGAGGGCGGCGTGCCCCCCGATCAGCGCATCCAGGCCGCCCGCTGGGAAGTCTCGGTGGCGCTGCTGTCGCTCGACGACATCTTGCTCGATCTCCTGGGCGGCCGGGGCGACTGCACGTTCACGGACACGGTGCGGGTCAACCCGGTTGTCGGGGGGTCCTGCGCCAGCGGCATCGTCGTCGAATCCTCGGGGGATCCCTACACGATGGGGCTGGCGCTGGCGGTGCACGACATGCAGGTCGCGCGGGCCGAGCCGCTCGATCTGTCGGAGACGGTCGACTTCGACGGCGACTTCGTTCCGAACGACGGTGACGGCTCGGGCTCGGCCTTCGATGCGCCCTGTGGGCTGAACGGGTTGACGTCCAACTGCGACGACAATTGCCCGCTCGTGCCCAACGCCGATCAGGCCGACGGCAACCAGAACGGGACGGGAGACGCCTGCACGCTGAGCGGCTCCCGTGACAGCGACGCCGACGGCACGATTGATTCCAGTGACAACTGCATTTGGATCGCGAATGCCGATCAGGCCGACACCGGCGGTTTGGGGGGCGACGCGATCGCGGACGGAATCGGCGACGCCTGCACGGAGCAGGTTGCGGTGGTCCAGCCCTTCGTGCTCGATCTGGACCGCACGACGCTGAACCAGCCGGACGGTTCGACGACCTTCGTCACCGTGGACTTCGACAGTCTGCGGGCGCTCGATTGCGACTGGCGGGTCGGGACCTGCACGCTCGACCCGGCGGCCGTCACGCTGTGCACGGGAGCGACCTCGGGCTGCGACTGATCCCGACGGACGAGTATCAGGTCCGTGCGGGGCGGCCGCGGCGCCGTTTGGCACCGCCCTGCTGAGTGATCTCGGTTTCGACGAACGCGGAGACCTCGGCCGGATCGACGGGCTTCGTGAAGCAGCGGGCCGCCCCGCATTCGAGGATCCGCGCCGCCGCTTCCGGCGTGGTCGGGTCCGTCAGGACGACGACCAACGTGCTCGCGCTCACGGGGTCGGCCTTGATCGTCTTGCACACCTCGAACCCGTCGAAACCCGGCATCAGCAAGTCCAGGATCACGACGTCGGGGCGGAACGTGGCCGTGAGACGCCCGGCCTCGAAGCCATCACCGGCGGTCGCCACTTCGTACTGGTCCTTGGACAGGCCGGTGAAGTGGTCGGCGAGGAGCTTTCGGACTCCGATCTCGTCATCCACGATCAGCAGCTTTCGCCGCCCCGAGCCCTGTTTCAACTCGTCCGGCAGCGGCAATCCGTTGTCGCGCATGAACAGCACCAGGTCCTCGCGCCGGATGCGCCGATGCCCTCCCGGCGTCCGGAAGGCCGCGAGGCGCCCGGCGTTGACCCAGTTGATGATGGAAAGCGGCGAGACGTGGCACAGCTTCGCTGCCTCGAACGTCGTGAAGACCGGTTTTCCACTCATCTGGTGTTTCTGTAACTATTGGAGGTTACCGTCCGGAATATCGCCCCACGTCAGGCCATTGTCAAGGCAAACGGAGAGCTGGCGCGCTCGCTTTGGGCCTGCGCGTTCGAGCGACTCGAGTCGGCATTTCTTATATCACAGTTGCCCGACGGAACGGCTCGCGCCACAGAACCGGCTCTATCGCGACGGGCCAGTGGCAAACGGGGCGCCCGCTGCCTACCTTCAGGTACAAAGCTGGCCGCTCGCACCAGGGGCCGGCCCACAGCTCCGCGCCCGCCACGGGGTTGCCGCATGCAGCGCGCCCGTCACAGCCGTCGTCCGGGGATGTCGATCGCCCTCGGGGTCGCGACGCTCGGCGTCCTGGCCCCGGTCCACGGCCTCGACGATTCGCCGCGCCAGACCCCGCGCGAGCGTGGCCGCGCTGCGCTCGAATCGGTCGCCCAATGGACGTTCCCGGCCATCGACGTGGAACGGCTCGTCCGCGAAGACGATGAAGCCCGCACCCGGCCCGGAATCCCGCGCCGCATCGGATTCCCGCAGAAGACGGAGCTGTCCCCCGCCTCGAGTGGGACGTGGGAGGAGCGGAAGGACGGCGGTCGAACCTGGCGGCTGCGGCTTCACGCGCCTGGCGCGCTGTGGATGGTCGTGGGGCTCGAGACGTTTCGGCTACCGGCGGGCGCGCGGCTGTTCGCCTACGATCCGGCGCGGCAGAGCGTGCTCGGGCCATTCACACACGACGATGTCCGCCACCATGGACAGCTCTGGTTCCCGCCGATCGACGGCAGCACCGTGGTGCTGGAGCTGGAGTGGCCGGCCGCGCACCGCGACCTCGATCCGGCACTGCGGGTCGGAACGGTTTCCCACGGCTACAAGGCGTGGAGCGGGGTCGACGGCCATGACGCAGGCTCGAGCGGGGATGCCTCGGGCGCCGGCCCCTGCAACGTGGACGTGAATTGCCCGCTCGGGGCCGAATGGCAGGCGGCCAAGCGCGGCGTCGTGCAGCTGCTCTCCGGCGGCTATGCGTTCTGCACGGGCACGCTGGTCAATACGACGGCCAACGACTGCCGGCCCTACGTGCTGACCGCGGCCCATTGCGGCGCCGGCCCGAGCACGACCTTCCGCTTCAACTACGAGAGACCGGGCTGTGAGAGCGGCTCGCCAGCTCCAGGAGCAACGACCACCGGAGCGTCCGTGGTGGCCAGCTACTCCGGGAGCGATTTCGCGCTGCTCGAACTCGACCATGCCGTGCCGCAGTCCTTCGACGCCCACTTCAACGGTTGGCGCCGCTCGGGGACGACCCCCTTCAGTTCGTGGTGCATCCACCATCCGCTGGGGGACGTGAAGAAGATCAGCTTCAACAACGATCCACTCTCCCCCGGCCAGCACTGGGGAGCCAGCCACTGGCGCGTCACCGATTGGGAGATCGGCACGACCGAGGGCGGCTCGTCGGGTTCGCCCCTCTTCGATTCGAACCGCAGGATCGTGGGGCAACTGCATGGCGGAACAGCCTCGTGCTCCAGCCGGGGTTGGGACGAATATGGCAGGCTCGCCGTCTCCTGGACCGGAGGCGGGACCTCGTCGACCCGCCTGGCGGACTGGCTGGATCCGTCAGGGACCGCGACCACGACCTTGGACGGGATCGACGCGGCCGCCTGCCACCGTCCCCAGCCCGACCTATCGATCTCCGAGGTGCTCGTGGATGACTCCCTTGGAAACGGGGACGGTGTCGTCGATCCCGGCGAGACCATCGCGCTGCGCGTGCGCCTGGCCAACGACGGCGACCTGACCGCGAGCGAGGTGCTCGCAACACTGTCGGTGTCGTCGCCCCTCGTGGCCGTCATCGGAGCCCAGGCCGGCTGGCCGGCGATCGCCGCCGGTGCCGGCGAGTTGTCGGCCGAACCGGCGCTCTCGTTCCGGGTGGACCCTGCGTGGGACTGCGGCCGAGCGATCGCCGCGCTGCTCGAGGTCAGCGCGGCCGAGGCGCCGGGCGCGTGGAGTCTGCCGGTCGACCTGCCGACCGGCACGTCCGTGCTGACGCCGGTGCTTTCCACAGACGTCGAGAACGGACCGGACGGCTTTACCGTTCAGACTCCGATCGGACTCGCGCCCTGGACGGCCGTGGCCGCGCGGAGCTCGAGCCCCGTCCGCAGCTGGTTCGCCGCGGATCCGGCCGCCGCTGGCGAGACCGTGCTCGTCATGCCTACCGTCGGCGGCCTGCCCGGTTTCGCCGAGCTGCGCTTCGAGCACTTCGTGAACTCGGAGGCCGGCTTCGACGGTGGTGTCCTCGAGTACTCGACCGACGCCGTCTCGTGGCAGGACGCGGGCAGCCTGATCGTCGAGGGCGGCTACAACGGCGTGATCGGCCCCACTCAGGCCTCCGCGCTGACGGGTCGACAGGCCTGGACCGGGGATCTGGGCGGCTGGCGCACGGTGTCCGTCGACCTGTCGTCCCTCGCCGGTCAGAACCTCGCGCTGCGCTGGCGCTTTGCCAGCGACGCGTCGCTGGGCGACGAGGGCTGGTACGTGGACGACATGGCCTTGACCCGTCGCGAGGCCGAATGCACGCCCCCGGCTCCGGCGCCGCCCGGAGAGCCGTCCGCACCAGGCACTTCCGCGGCTCCGTTGCTCATCGGGGTCGTGGACCGGCTCTACGCACTCAGTTGGAGTCCGCCCGAAAGCGGCGGGCCGGTCGTCGAGTACCTGCTGTACTCGGTTCCCCTGGCGGCCCCCGCGAGCGCGGCGCACTGCGCGGCCAAACTGGGAGCCGGGACGACGGCGACCCTCGGCGACCTGCCGGACGGACGCGGCTTTCTGGTCGTGGCCAGGAACGCGTCCGGAGTCGGCCCGCTCGGCTCGGACAGCTCCGGCGCCCCGCGCCCCGACCCGGGAACCCCTGCCTGCCCCTAGCCCCGGTTCCCCGGCGAAGACCTGGGTCGGCGACTTCGCCGCCCCGAGCTTGACGAACCGCGGGGAGTTTCGTATCGTTCCATCCGGATGAACGGATGATAGCGCGGTCGACCCAAGCCCCTGCGATCCTGGCCCAGCTGGCGGCCCTCTCGGATGTCACTCGCTGCCGGCTGCTCCAGGTGCTGAGCAGCCAGGAGTTGATCGTCGCGGAGTTGTGTCAGGTGTTGCAGTTGCCGCAATCGACGGTCAGCCGCCATCTGAGGGTCCTGGCGGACCGCGGTTGGGTCCGCTCCCGGCCCGAAGGGACCCGCAGCGTGTATTCGCTCGCTTCGGGCGACCTGGGTCCGGCGGCGGCCGACCTGTGGCACATCGCCCGCAAACAGGTCTCGGATACGTCCGCGGCCCGCGAGGATGCACGGCGGTTGGAGCGCCTGCTCGCCGCGCGCAGGAGACGCTCGCGAGCTTTCTTCGCCTCGAAAGCGGCCGAATGGGACGCCGTGCGCGATGAGTTGTTCGGCTCGAACATCCGCGCGCTGTCCTTGCTCGGCCTGCTCGAAGACCAGTGGACCGTGGGGGATCTCGGCTGCGGCACCGGGGCCGTGACCGAGGCGCTGGCCCCGTTCGTCGAGAAGGTCGTGGCCATCGACGGTTCCCGGGAGATGCTCCGCGCGGCGCGGGCGCGGCTGCGCGGTCGGGCCAATGTCGAGCTGCGGCAAGGTCGACTGGAGCGCCTCCCGCTCGAGGGCCAGTCACTCGACGCCGCCACCCTGATCCTGGTCCTGCACCACCTGCCCGATCCGGCCCGGGTGCTGGTCGAGGTGGCCCGCACGCTGCGCCCGGGAGGGCGGCTGCTGATCGTCGACATGCTACCCCACGAGCGACAGGAGTACCGTCAGCAGATGGGTCACGTCTGGCTCGGGTTTGCCGAAGACCAGCTGGGCCGGTTCCTGGCGCAGGCCGGATTGAGCGCCGTGCGCTTCCGCAACTTGCCGCTCGATCCCGCTGCCCGCGGGCCCGCCCTGTTCACGGCGGCCGCCCGGCGGACTGACGCCGCCCGCCCTCGACCCGACACGAAACGACCTTGAACCAACCCAGAAGAGGAGCGTTCGATGAGCACCACCACGAAACAGTCGGGAATCCACCCGTTCGCCGCGGCCAGGCAAGCCGGCCGCCAGCCGTTCAAGGTCTCCGATATGGGTCTTGCCGACTTTGGCCGCCAGGAGATTCGCCTCGCGGAACAAGAGATGCCTGGGCTTTGGGCCCTGCGCGAGCGGTACTGCGGCACCCGGCCGCTCGCCGGCGTGCGGCTGATGGGCAGCCTGCACATGACGGTGCAGACGGCCGTGTTGATCGAAACGCTGGCCGCGCTGGGCGCGGACGTGCGCTGGGCCTCTTGCAACATCTTCTCCACCCAGGATCACGCGGCCGCGGCGGTCGTGGTCGGCCGGCCCGAGGCCGGCGGCACCATCGGAGATCCGCGGGGCATTCCCGTCTTCGCCTGGAAGGGCGAATCCCTCGAGGAGTACTGGTGGTGCACCAGCGAAGCCCTGACCTGGCCCGATGGAAACGGTCCGCATTCGATCGTGGATGACGGAGGCGACGCGACCCTCCTGGTGCACAAGGGCGCCGAGTTCGAACGGGCCGGCCGGGTGCCCGAGCACGACGGAGCTCGAGACTCCGAGGAGTGGCGGGTCGTGCTGGAGCTGCTCCGCCGCGAAGCGCGGACGCGCCCCGGCCACTGGACCAAGGTCGCGGCGAGCGTCCGCGGGGTCAGCGAGGAAACGACGACCGGCGTGCACCGGCTGTACCAGATGGAGCAGAGCGGAGCGCTACTCTTCCCGGCGATCAACGTCAACGATTCCGTGACCAAGCACAAGTTCGACAACATCTACGGCTGCCGCCACTCCGTCATCGACGGCTTGAACCGCGCCTCGGACGTGATGATCGGAGGCAAGGTCGCGGTGGTGTGCGGCTACGGCGAGGTGGGCAAGGGCTGCACCCAGGCGTTGCGCGGACAGGGCGCGCGCGTGATCGTGACCGAGATCGACCCCATCTGCGCCCTGCAGGCGGTCATGGAAGGCTTCGAGGTCGATACGCTCGACAGCGTCCTGACGACCGCCGACTTCTTCATCACCGCCACGGGCAACAAGAACGTGATCACCGCCGAAATGATGGGCCGCATGAAGGACAAGGCGGTCGTCGGCAACATCGGCCACTTCGACAACGAGATCGACATCGCGGGCCTGCAGCGGATCCCGGGAATCGAGCGGATCCGCATCAAGCCCCAGTACGACGAGTGGCGCTTCCCCGACGGCCACAGCGTGATGATCCTGGCCGAAGGACGCCTGCTGAATTTGGGCTGCGCGACGGGCCACCCCAGCTTCGTCATGTCCACCTCGTTCACGAACCAGGTGCTGGCGCAGATCGAGCTCTGCCGGAGCGACGGCCAGTATCAGAACAAGGTCTACCGCCTGCCCAAGAAGCTGGACGAGGAAGTGGCCCGTTTGCACCTGGGCCAGCTGGGCGTCAAGCTGACCGAGCTGACCCCCGAGCAGGCGGACTACCTGGGCGTGGCGATCGACGGCCCGTACAAGCCGGACCATTACCGGTATTAGATCTTCTCGCGCTCGAGCCGCAGCGTCTCGTTGACACCGCGTGAGACCGTGGACGGCCCGCAGTACTGGATCGGACCGGGGTAGCGGTAGCGATCCCCGATGGCCCAGTCGTCGCGTCGCTCCGCGAAGGCGCGGAAGGGCGCGCCGTCCAGGCGCACCAGCGCTTTGGCGATCACCGGGGCGCTCAGACCCTTGCGGGTCTCCATGTGCATCAGGGAGGTCAGAGGAATGCCGGCGGCGGTCCAGAACCGCGCGGGTCGGGCCAGGTTTCCCACGGCGCACAGGTAGCCGGTCTTGCTCGAGGCGACCAGGATCGCCGCCAGCCGCCCCAGGCTGTACGAGTAATCCGCGTCGAAGTTCGACGGCGGGGCCGAGCGTCCCTCGTAGCCGAAGAAGTGGCCCTGGGCGCTGAAAGTCCCCCGGAACTCCCCGGCCTGCCGCCAGCCCTCGATCTGCTCCGCCACCTTGAGGATCAGCAACTGCTCCGTGTCGATCCGACTGACCTGGACGTTGCCGTGGGCGTCGCGATCCTCGAGCAGCTGCGACCGGATTCCGCCGGGCAGGGCGGCGAAGACGCGGCGATCGCCCGCGGCCAGCTTCCCGCCGACGAACGACCCCCGCTCCGCGGCGCCGGACAGGACGCTGGGATCGGAGGCGTGCTCGGCCAGCACGCGATTCAGGGCGTCGATCAGGCGTCCTAGCTCGGGAATGAACTCGACGAGGCCTTCCGGAACCAGGCAAACCCCATAGCTCTTGCCCGCCGCGGCGCGCCGGCGGACGACGTCCGCCACCTGACCCACGACCTGGTCGAGCGTCAGGCCGCGTTCGCGCACCTCCTCTCCGATGAGCGCGACGTTGACCTGAGTCGCCAACGCGCACTCGAGGGTGACGTGGCTCGCGCTGCGGCCCATCAACTTGATGAAATGCCAGTACTTGGCGGCGCTCTTCGCGTCCCGGCACACGTTGCCCACCAGCTCGGAGTAGATCTTGGTCGCGGTGTCGAAGCCGAAAGAGACTTCGATGCCTCGACCTTTGATGTCGCCGTCGATCGTCTTGGGCACGCCGACCACGGTGACGCCGACGCCCTGCGACACGAAGAACTCGGCCAGCAGGGCGGCGTTGGTGTTCGAGTCGTCGCCGCCCACGATCACAAGCCCGTTCAGCCCGAGCCGCTCACAGCTGCCGCGACACGCGGCGAAGTCGCTCGCGGTCTCGATCTTGTGCCGGCCCGAGCCGATCAGGTCGAACCCGCCCGTGTTGCGGTAGGGTGCGAGATCCTGCGCGGTCAGTTCGCGGTACCGCCCGCTGAGGATGCCGCGCGGTCCGCCGAGAAATCCGGTCAGTCGAGATCCGGGCCGCGCGGCGAGCAGGCCGTCGTGCAGGCCGGCGATGACGTTGTGTCCACCGGGAGCCTGACCGCCGCAGAGTGCCACACCGACGTGGACGGGCCCGCGCCCCTCGGCAACGCCCGGGCCGAGTTCCAGGATGCCCCGCCCGTAGGTCCGGGGGAAGCGCGCCCGGATCTCGTCCGCGTGGCCCGCGGCGCCGGTCGCCGGCCCCTCCCGGAAGGCGACGTGGCCCGCCCCGTCGGCCAGGAGCGGCGGCACGCGGGGCGCGTAGGACAGGCGCGCGGTCTCGAGTGGGGAGACGTCCTGGCTCATGGGTCTGCGGATTATAGCGAACGGCTCGCGGCGACCTGGACGCCGGCCCGGTCACGACCGGCGGCTGCTGGTAGACTCTCGGCCATGGGCCACGAAACGATGCAGCTGGTGCGGCGGCTCTCTCTGGCCGCCGGCGCTCCGGGGTCGGAAGACGAGGTGCGCGCCATCGTGCGCGAGACGCTGCGCGGAGTGGGTCCCATCCGCCACGATCGGCTGGGCAGCATCCTCTGCGAGAAGACGGGAAACGCGGCCACTCCGCGGGTCATGCTGGACAGCCACATGGACGAGGTGGCGTTCATGGTGCAGAGCATCAGTGCCGAGGGCAAGCTGGCCTTCGTGCCGCTGGGGAATTGGTGGGGCCACGTGCTGCTCGGGCAACGGGTCGACGTGCTCGCCGCGGGAAGCAAGGTGCCCGGCGTGATCGGCTCGACTCCGCCGCACTTCCTGCGGTCCGACCGGCGCAACGAGGTGCTGGCCACGGAGAAGATGTACATCGACCTGGGGGCGGCGGACGCGTCGCAGGTGGCCGAGCTGGGCGTGCGGATCGGGGACCCCGTCGTGCCCGCCGCGGAGTTCCGCGAGATGGGGGTGGAGCACGTCTTCAGCGGCAAGGCCCTGGACAATCGCCTGGGCGTGGCGCTGATGTGCGAGACTCTCCTGGCCCTGCGTGACCGGGCCCATCCCAACACGGTCGTCGGAGTCGGCTCCGTGCAAGAGGAGATCGGCCTGCGCGGAGCGGCGACCGCGAGCGAGGTCTCTCGCCCGGACGTCGCCATCGTGCTCGAGTGCACGCCGGCTGACGACCTCCCCGGGCAGGCTGACCGGCAGGCGGTGCTCGGCGGCGGTCCGCAGATCCGCTACTACGATCCGACGGCCGTCTCCAGCCGGCGGCTCGTGGACTTCGTCGCGGAGGTCGCACGGGAGGCCGGCATCGAGGTCCAGTTCGCGGTACGGCGAACGGGAGGGACCGACGCCGGGGCCATCCACCGCAGCGGGGACGGCGTGCCGACGGTCGTCGTCGGAGTGCCGGGACGCTACATCCACAGCCACGTGGGGCTCTTCGACCGCCGGGACTACGAGGCCACGCGCCGACTCGTCCTCGAAGTGGTCTCGCGCCTCGATGCGACTCGCGCCGCCGAACTGACACGTTTCGAGGACTGAGTGACCGACGGCGCGGCACGATGGGGAGCCGCGCCTCATCCACCATCGAACCAGGAGCGCGCCGTCATGTCCGATCTGCGAGTTCAGTTCCTCCTCTGCTTGGGCCTGGTTCTGACGACCGGCTGTGGGCCCCGAGACGGCGGCGGGATCCCCGAGCAAGTGATCCGCCACAACATCGTGGGAACCGCCCACCTGGGCCAGACGAAATGGGCCGATGCAGAGGCGGAGTTCCGCCGGGCGCTGGAGCTGCGTCCCGGCGATCCCCTGCTGCTGACCAACGCCGCCATCGCGCTGAACCAACAGGAGAAGGCCGAAGAGGCGATCGCGCTGCTCGAGCGAGCCCTCGGCGTGGACTCCGGCTACGCCTCGGCCCACTTCAACCTCGGTCTGATCGAGAGCCGCCGCGGCGATTTCGAGCGGGCGGCCGTGCATTTCGCGAGGGTGACCGAACTCGAACCGGACGACTTGTTCACGCACTACTACCTGGGAACGTCGCTGGCCCGGGCCGGCCGCGAGAGCGAAGCGGTCGCATCGCTGCGGGCCGCCCTGGAGCGGGATCCCACCCACGTATCGACCCTCTACGCACTGGGTCGCCTGTTGCTCCAACAGGGCCGACAGGAGGAGGGCCTCCAGCTGATCACGCGCTCGCAGGAGATCCGGGCGCGGTCCGGGCTGGACGAAGCGGTGGGCGCCGAATACGGGGAACAGGGGCGGCTCTCGCGGGCGGCGGACTACCCGGGCGGGACCCTCGAGGCTCCGCCGCCCATCGACGTGCGGTTCGCGGCTACCGACCGCGTCGCGCCCGCGCAGCGCGGCCGCGGCCTCTTGGTCACGGCGCTGCCCGCCGCGAAGGGCGCCGCCCTGCTGCTGGCCGCGAGTTCGACCATTCAGCAGGCGTTTCCCGCCGATCGGCCAGGGTTGCTCGCCCACGCCCCCCTGGACCAGTCGGACTTCGTCGCCCTCGGCGCGGGGGATGCGGACAACGACGGGCGGGTCGACCTGGCGGCCCTGCTGATCTTCGAGACCTCCCGGGAGGGCGAACAGTTGGTGCCGGTCTGGATCCGCCAGGACGAGAACGGGCGGTTCGGCCGGCCACGGCCGACCGAAGAGGTTTTTTCGGGGGCGGCGGAGACGGTGCTGGGTTCGGGTTTCCGCGACTGCGACATCACTTTCGTGGACCGGGATCACGACGGGGACCTGGACCTGTTCTGGTGTTGGAGCTCCGCGGGCCCGGCAGGCGGGGGCTGCAAGCTCGGTACGAACGACGGCGAGGGTCGGTTCGAGGTCCACCCGTCTGCGGAGCACGGCTTCGAACCGCCGGCCCAGGCAGCGGGCCGAGTCCAGGTGGCGTTCTCGGACGTCGACAACGATCGGGACGTCGACCTGCTCGTCGCGGGGCCCGAAGGAGTCTGGCTGTTCGCGAACCAGCGGGACGGGAGCTTCACCGACGTAAGCAGCTCGGCGGGGCTGGTCCGCGCCCCGGCCGGACGGCGCAGCCTGGTCGTCGGCGATCTCGACAAGGACGGCTGGATGGACCTGGTCCTCGCCGGCGACGAGGGCGTGAGCCTGATCCGGAACCGCCGCGGCCGCTTCGACGCCCCTGCTCCCCTGGGGCGAGCCACGGGGCCGGCAACCCGGGCCGTCGTCTTCGATTTCGACAACGACGGCTTTCTGGACATCGCCGCCTCGTCTCCCGCGGGGCTGGTCCTGCTGCACAATCGCGGTGCAGGAGCGTGGGAGGTGCGCCCGGATGCCCTGCGGGTCGAGGGCCTCGGCGCCGCGGCTGAGCCCTGGGTCGATCTGGACGTGGACGGGGACGGGGACCTCGACCTCGCCGTCGCGGACGGAACGAACGCCGTCGTCCTGTTGGTCAACCATGGGGGGAATGCGAACGGCTGGGTCGCCCTGGACTCCCGGGGCGTCGGCGACAACCGCTTCGGCATCGGAGCCAAGATCGAGGTGCTGGCGGGCGCGCTGCGCCAGAAATTCGAGGTGACCCGGCCGCTGCCGGTGCATGCGGGCCTCGGCCCGCGGGAGCGCGTGGACGCGCTGCGGTACCTGTGGCCGACCGGAGTGCTGCAGGACGAGATCGGACTGGTGGCCGGCGCTCCGCTGACGGTGACCGAGCTGGATCGCAAGGGGACCTCCTGTCCTCTGCTCTATGCCTGGCGCGACGGTGGATGGCAGTTCGTGACCGATCTCCTGGGCGGCGCTGCGATCGGCTACCGGCACGGATCGGGCGCCTTGAACGTCCCGGACACCGACGAGTACGTGCGGATCGACGAAGGCCTGACGGTCGACGGCAACGGACGGCTGCGCGTGCGACTCAACAACCAGCTCGAGGAAGTGATCTGGTTCGACGCGGCCGAGCTGGTCGTCGTCGACCACCCGGAGGGCACCGAGGTCTACCCGAACGAGCGGCTGATGCCGGGACCACCCTGGCCCCCGTTCAAGCTGTTCGCTTCGGCCGACGTGCGCCCGCTCGTCGCGGCGCGGTCCGTCGAGGATGGCGCCGACCTGACCGAACGCCTGCGGGAGCGCGACCGATCTTTTGCCGACAACTTCGCTCTCCTGAAGCCCAAGGGCTACGCCGAGTACCACTCGCTGATCCTCGATCTCGGACCCTTTCGGGCCGATGAGCGCGTGGTGTTGCTGCTGGACGGCTGGGTCGACTACGCCGACTCCAGCGCGAACGTCGCGGCCGCGCAGGCCGGGCTCGCGCTCGAGCCGCCGCGCCTGCACGTGGCCGACGGTCGCGGCGGCTGGCTCGAGGTGGGGGACGGGGTCATGGGCTTTCCCGCCGGATTGCCGAAGACCATGGCCGTCGAGCTCACCGGCCTGTTGCCTGCCGAGGACCATCGCTTGCGCATCGGAACGAACATGCGCATTTACTGGGACCGCGCCCGCGTGATGGTCGGAGGCGCGGATACTCCGCTGGCCGTCACCCGGCTGCGGCCCGAGCGGGCCGAGCTCGGTCTGGGCGGATTCCCGCGGCCGACGAGTCCCGACGGCCGGAAGCCTTACGAGTACGATCCCCGCGATGTCGCGTGGACGCACTCCTTCAAGGCCCATGAAGGACAGTACACGGGCCTCGGCGAGGTGACATCGCTCCTGGAGCGGATCGACGACCGGTTCGTCACGACGCGCAGCGGCGATCAGATCGAGCTGACCTTCGTCGCGCCGGACCCGCCGCCGGCGGGCCGCGCGCGCACCTACCTGCTGTGGGCCGCCGGGTTCGGCAAGGACATGGATCCGAACTCCGCGGCGAATTCCCGGGTGGACCCGGTTCCGTTTCACGGAATGCCGGGCTACCCCTATCCCGAGGGAATCGTGCCTCCGCTCGTGCAGGACGGAGCCGGGCTGGCGCCCCGGACCGTGGGCTCCTCGGACGCCGGCTGGCCGGGCGCATTGCCCGTCGGTCATGCCAGCCGCTGATATGACTTCCATTGTCAAGAGGGGCAGAGCCCCGGCGTGAGTCTGAGTTCTACATGTGGCAGTTCTCCGAGGGATCCAGGGTTGGAGCAGAGGCGGGGCCAGTAAGACCGACGGTTGATC